>Ga0209769_1000009_pt1 | contig 85853 bp, 141 predicted proteins | sample LauGreSuBDMM15DN_2_FD_187569 | JGI IMG/M metagenome (GOLD analysis project Ga0209769, IMG submission 187569) | Freshwater lake microbial communities from Lake Michigan, USA - Su13.BD.MM15.DN (SPAdes) (version 3) | ecosystem: Environmental > Aquatic > Freshwater > Lake | place: Lake Michigan...
GACATTTCCCAACCGCGGAACTTTGAGTGGTATTCTTCCATAACAGCGTCTTTGGCCATGGACAGCACGTCTGTGCGGATCTCGTAACCGTTCTTGCTGAATTTAACTTCTGGTAGTTTTGGTGTATCGAATGTGTTTGACATAATAATCTCCTGTGTGTAATGTCTGTATGTGACAGCAACTTTGCTGTCCATGTATTTATTATACAGTGTACAAGACTGTGTGTAAAGCTGAATGACTTATTAGCGAAACTTGTTTACTCTTTCTTCCACAAGTTGAATCACCACATCACTCAGCACAACTTCATAGTGGTTGTAGTCCACTTCTACTAGTTCCATATCAGCATGGTGTTTTTGACTAGCAACAGTAACTACGCCGTCATTATGTGCCAACATAAACGGGCTTTGTCCTCGTACAGTAACAATATTAGTCCAAGGATGCTGTATTTTAATCTTATCTGCTTGTTTCATAGCCCACGAGTTGGGACCAATGTCACGCATTAGTCTACTGAATGGTAAAAAGTATTGTGCATAGTCCGCTACTTCAGCGCCACCATATGGTGTGCTTAGGGTAACAGCACCTTTAACAGCATTGGGCATTGAGTTGGCTAGATGTAAACTGTATATGCCGCCCAAGCTATGTGCAACAAACACTATGTCAGTGCAGTTGCTCAAAGTTGACTGCATGTCTTCTAGGTTGTTTTGAAACCCATTACGGCTGTCGTAGTTTAAATCTATGCCCGTGCCCAGTTTGCTCTTAATATAGTTGAAGCTCTCGCTGGTGGCGTTAGCACCGTGAATGTACACCAAGTTCATGCCAATATTTATCGGGCGCCGTACAGTGTCAAGCCATAGTGATGGCAATAAAAGCCAACATAAACATCAATACTGCTCCCACAATGGGTAGCACAATATGTATGTGTTTGACCACATCTTCTACTGGATCATGCTCGTCCATTGTACACAGCTTTAGATTCTTCTATGCGACCCTGACGAGCAAGACTAGCCGCATAACGTGCTTCGCCAAATGCTACTATTACTGACCAGATGGTGTTTAATATTGTTTTCATAGGTATTTTTCCTTTTGATAGTTAAACTGTTGGATATAGTTTTCTAATTGTGCGGCATCGGTAATGCCTTTGTCTGCTAGATACGCATCTAGACTTGATTGATATGATGAACCTGGGAACATTTCTGCTAAACGTCCCATAATGGCCTGCATCTTTTCTGATAGATATTTCATTGTATGATTCCTCTGTATGTGTGTAGCTACTCATGGTTTCTACTGAGTATTTAGCAAGTATATGTGGCACTGCACAAATAATCAACCCTCTTGATTTCCATTCAAACAAATGTTACAATCAAATAAATACAGTAAGAGAGATTAACAATATGCGTAAAAGCACCCGTAGTATATTACAAGAACTAAGCGACATAGGCATCAAACGAGATACCGATTTGATCATAGAAAGCCGCGGTTCCAACTTGATCGACAGTGCTGTTAACCTATTGAAGCTGATACGTGAAAACTATGATGTGGAAACAGCCGCTGAATTGGAGCGCAGATTCATCAACAGCATACGCAGTGCTGACAGTAGCAAGTTCAAGCGCGGCATTAAAAAAATTCAAGAAGGCAAAGAATGAGCGGCTTTGCATTAGAACCAGCTGGCCTTTATGGTATTGAAGAACTGAACGACACACGTTTGGGCGACACTGCCAAACCTAAAAAGAAGATCAACCCAGATGCTGTCAAAGGCATAATTGTACGCATACCACGTGAAGCATACGATGGCATTGTTAAACAGGTACAGCCCATGTTAGATGAGTTGGGCACCAAAGGACATTGGACCAGCGGTTCAGCCGGTTCGTGGCACCCTAGCCATCCATACTACAAAATGGGTAGCATCAAGGACACTGCTGGTGACATTGACGTTCATATCAGCAGTAAAGAAATTGCCCCCAAGCTGGGACTGGACGCTGGTGCTGATGACGGCAAGGTACGTGCGGCATTTGCACAGTATCTCAAACAGTCATTTGATGCTGTAACTCAAACAGGTGAACAGGTTCACTTGGGTATTGCAACAGGCGAGCAAGTGGATGTACCTGCATTGGGCACCAGTGTGCCATCTTACTATCAAGTGGACTTTCCAACCACAGAACATGCCAGCAGTACTGTTAAACATCATGAGCATGACTATGCCAAAGACTACAAATATGACGGACAGGATCAACAGTTTGCCCTATCCAGTCTAGCCAACAGCGTTCCTGATCATCTTGAAAAGACATTCTTGTACTACGGCATGGGTGGATCATTAAAGAATCGTGCTGACGGTGAAGTGTTGGAACGTGACATACACAAAATAGCCCAACGCTTGTTTAACGATCCCAATGCTAATCAAGACTGGTTAGCCACGGTGGATCGCATACTACAGCATATTCCGCAAGGCATAGACAACCCACGTCTAGCACAGTTCAAGGGCGATATGATGAAGAAGTATCCAGATCGTTTCCTCAAAGAAGGATCAGCAGGCTGGTTCCGACTTATCTCTCAAAAAATAACCCTATAAACACCATTTTTATCAAAATGGCTAAATAAAATTACAAAGGCTCACAGAGTAGTGAGTATTTGATAAGCATATTCGAGGAGATTATTATGCCATCATTATTAGGAACAGCAGTCACAGTCAATTACGGCAGGATGACACCACAAGATTCATACGGTACAGGTCCAGCATTCAGTAACTTTGGTACACGGTCATTACGTTTACTTAAAGTTGTTACAACTGGCGGTACAAACAACCTGACTTTAGGTGCAGACGGCGCAACTGGCCTATTCACAGATCAAAACAGCGTGTTTAGCCGTTGTGTTCGCGCACTGCAAACAATGGCCGAAGTTTATGTAGTTGGTGTTCCAGACTCTACATCATTCTTGGTGTTAGTAACTGGCGACACAGTAAACGATGCTACAACAACAAGCAACACCGCAGGTACAACTTACAATGCATTGGAAGCTGTAATTGGTGCTTCAATGAACACAGGTGGATCAGCAACTGTTACTGCAACTGGTACAGCCGCTAACCCAGGTATTTTCGTTGGTGCCGCTCTAGGTACATTCGCTTAATTCTCAGGGATGGGAAGCAACTAAGGACCTTCGGGTCCTTTTTTGTTGGCTGACATTAAGTGTGCAGTTAAATACACGATGGAATACAAGTTGTACACCACTATCGATATAACACATACTGGACAGTTTAGAAATGAGCCAGGGCGCGAACTTGAACGTTGGCAAGAACAAAACTTTAATACAATACTACAAACTATTGGCATACGTGCCAATATAACTTTTAGGCACGGGCCAGAACTATTTGAAATGGGCGGGCAAACATGTGGCTTTGAATTTGGCCATACTGCCCGTGTTTGGCGTTTTGATTTTTATACTGAACAAGACTTTATGTTTGAACTTGATAACGACCATGTGGGAATTTTAAAAGAAATGTTTGCAGGTGTTCCGTACATAGCTGACCTGACTGAACAGGTTGAACAGAACTACGCTGTGTTTGTCACAGACGGTCCCAACCGAAATATTGTTTTTCATCAAAAGTAATAAATAACATTGTAGGCAAATTCAGTACACGTAAACACTTAGGCATTCAATCATACATTAGGCACATGACTCGGAGCGAGTCCCTGACTTATAACATTGGAGAGCCCAGATGGCCACAAAAGAAGCAGTAGCACAATTAGCTATGCTACCAGAGCGTGTAGCAATAGTTGAAACCAAAGTACACCAAATAGAAGAAAAACTTGACGAACTCAAAGTGAGTGTCAAAGAAATGCATGACTGTCTAGACAACACCCGTGACCTGCTGGACAAAAAGCTGTGTGAAATGGCGGAGCAATCAAATACTCAACATGCAGAACTAGCTGACAAAATCAAAGACCTACATGCAACCAAAGACAAGTGGGTCAAGTACTCATTGGCCGCCATGGCCTTTGCGGCAGGCGCTGGTTGGATCAACACCATGAACTTGCCACACTTATTAAAGTTCCTAGGCATGTGATTCAGTTAAATACTGAATGCACATAAACGAATTTGTCAAAGCTGTTACTTATCACAGCACACTAAATCCCAAGCTATGGACCGGTACATTCTTAAAACAGGATGTACGTCATAAACTCATGGCCATTGCACGGGACTTTGTACGTTTTATTGCGCTTCCCCAAATTAATTTAAAAGACATAACCATCAGCGGAAGCAACGCCAGCTACGGTTACAGCGAATACAGCGATGTGGACTTGCATCTAATAGTTACCATGCCAGATGATCCTGTTGTGCGTGAACTGTTTGATGCCAAAAAGAACAACTACAATTTCAAACACAAGATACAGTTGCATGGCATCGATGTGGAAGTGTATGTGCAGGATGCCAAACAAACACATCACTCAGCTGGCATATTCAGTGTGCTGAACAATCAGTGGATCACTAAACCCGAACACAAGACTCCAGAAGTAACAGACAAAGAAGTGCGTCAGAAAGCCCGCAGTTATGCCGTTATGATTAACAAAGCTCTCAAGTCAAATGACTTAAATACACTAGAAGATGTTGCGGCCGATTTAAAGAAGTTACGCCAAGCTGGTTTGGCCCGAGGCGGCGAGTTCAGCGTAGAGAACCTGGCATTTAAATTACTACGCAGTCGTGGCAAGATTGGCGCAATACACAACAAGATTACTAAATTAAAGGATTCCGAATTGAGTTTGGAGAACACATATGAAAGTTAAAGAAATCACACTAGCAGAAGATACTTACGAAGTTACTACCAAACCCATGCCCGGTGCAACGTCCATTGAAGTGGGCGGTAAATCAGTTGGCACTGCTAAAGATCCACAAACTGCACAAACAGTTGCACAAGCGGCCAAAGATGGTAAGTTATCTTTGACTCCTCCAGGAACACAAGTTGGCGGCAACAGCAGTGTTCAAGAACAGCCAGGCAGTGATCCACAGATGGCGGCCTTGCAAAAATTACTAACCACTGCACAACAACCGTGGGAACAAGCACAGATCAGATGGCGCATGGAGAATTTGAAATCCCAGCAATCATTAGCAGGTGAGCCAGGTGCTGGCATGGGTGCTCCAGTTGACGGCCGCGGCAATTTGATTCCAGTTCTTCCTCCTAAAGAATGGATGGCAAAGAATCCAAATGTTGTTAAACAATTACCCAACGAAGCATTGCCTCCAGAAATGCAACAGCCAGGCATGCTGGATCGTATCAAGGGATTAGCAGGTATCAAATGAGAATAAACGAACTTGTTGGCGAGTTTGGAATCTTCACAACCAATGAAGAAGCGGTGATTCTTAAAAAGCTAACACGGCCCGTTCCCTTATCTAGCCTAAGTGAACAAGAGCAATTCAAGATCGAGGGTCTGATCCGTAAAAGTTTGGTAACTAAGATAGGACAAGTTAATCCTAAAGTAGTAGCTAATGAACAAACCAAACACCAAAACTAAAAGCAAACAAACCAACAAAACAAGACCAGATGTTAAAAAGCTGGCCGATGTACTGGATATTGAATTCAAAAAAATAGTACCCTTGATACCCCTGCCTGATGGCAGTGTGGCATACAAAGATTACATTGTTAAGAAAAACAAAGCTGGAGCTTGGTGTATATATTCCAAGCACACTACCAATTACTCGCATGGTGAATTTAACCTTCAAACATGTGCGCTGGTAGCGGCCAAAGCACTGACACAACTGCAACTGCAACGCTATAACGAAATCAAGAGTTTAGACAACAAATACTGGAGCAACTTCTATAGAACCAGTGTGTATCAGCACAACATCAAACTTGCAAAAGATTATGATAGGTACTTGATTCTGTTAAATAAGCTAGAAGACAGTACATGGAAGGCTAATCATTACAAAGAGGAAATCTCCAAGTTATTTCGATGGGCTTTTGTATAAATATTAGAAGATAGCTTAGGATATAATCATGAACATTAGAGAACTTTCTCAACCAGTTACAAGCAAAAGACTTAACGAAAATATGGCAAAGCAGTTGGGATATAGATTAAACTTGGAAAAGTTTAGCGATGCCCAGTTGGAAGATGCCCGTAACAAAATGCGCACAGAAATGAGCCAATTTGAAGTTAGTGAAAGCTTCGATAGTGTTAATGTAAGCCCACAGTATCAAAAAGTACGTATGCTACATGATGTTATCAATCAAGAGATTTTAGAGCGTGAAGCTTCTATGGAAGAAGGCGCAGATAATTTGCCAGGCAATCGAGAACGTCTTGATGTTAACAAAAACGGCAAACTTGAAAAATCAGACTTTGCGGCATTACGCAAAAACAAAACTAAGAAAAAAGCAGAGGAAAGTATGGACCACAACATTTATTTAGGTAAGTTAGCTGTTAAAGCTCAGGAACATTCAGTTCCAAACAGTTGGATTGCCGATGCCATCCGACGTATTAATTTAGGCGAAAGCGATCAAGAAGAATTGGCCAGCGAATTACAACTGCGTTACGACCTAAGCGAAACAGTTGCCAATCGCATTGTATATCTAAACGAAGGCGAAGAAGAAAAAGCCAAAATCATTATGTCCACAAAGGACATGGTTGATCGTATTACAGGCTGGCTTGACGATGTGTCAGCTATGAAAGCCGAACAACTACTACAACTATTAGACTCTATAAGAGAAGAATTGGGGTCAGATGTCGCTGAACAATATACACAGGCAGTTCGTCCAGCATTAGAAGAAATTTATGCAGGCTTAGAAAAGGCACGTGGCGCATTGAGTTCAGGATTAGGAATTGTGTCAGGCCAAGGCGGCGGTGAAATGATGGGAGCTCCAACAGGTGCTCCAACAATGCCAGGCGAAGAAGGCATGAGTATGCCAGGTGCAGAAGAAATGACAGGTGCAGAAGATTTAGCAAGCCCAGCAGGCCGCGAAATGCGGGAGTCACAGTATAGCCGCAAGTTAGGCATCATGTTGGCACAATCAAAAAAAAAGTAACTGAAAATTTAGATCCATTACTTATAACACTTCAAGCAGTAAAGGCTAACGCAGTAAACAATAATTCAGTCGCTCCATTAAGTTGGAGCGCATTGAATCAAGAGTTAGCAAAAAATCAAGCACCAGGCCTTAACTACAAGACATTTGTCAAACGTTGGAACGATCCTAAAGATCCTCTCAAAGCCAGCGGCTTAATCAAGAAGTTTGACGGCAATCAATTAATTATTGACACAGGCAGTGACTCTGACAATCCAGAAGTACAAGCCAATCCTGCTCCAGATGTTTTGGATAAAACAGCAATGGCCGCTACAAAAAGAGCACAATAATAGTTGACACACTGCGCAATTGATAGTATAATTGCGCTATGACCTTACTTAAAGAACGATACGACTACACACCTTTGAACAGAGAAAGTGTAGAAGGCAAGCGTTTATACGCCACGCCGGACGGAGGTAAACTACCATCCGTCACAACAATCCTAGACAAGACCAAACCGTGGGAAAAGGTACAAGCCTTACTCAATTGGAAGAAAGCTGTGGGTGAAAAGAAAGCCCAGGAGATTGTTACTGAAGCCGCAGGACGTGGAACACGTATGCACAAGTTTCTTGAAGACTATATTGTGCAGGGTGTTATCAATGCTCCAGGCACTAATCCATACAGTGTACAAAGCCACAAGATGGCTAATCATATCATTGAACACGGACTTAAGAACGTGAACGAAATATGGGGTGTTGAAGTTGGCTTGTACTATCCAGGATTGTATGCAGGCACAACAGACTGTGTGGGATTGCATCTAAATGAGGCCGCCATTATGGACCATAAGCAAACCAATAAGCCCAAGAAGCAAGAATGGATTGAAGACTACTACTTGCAAATGGTAGCGTATGCCCTTGCACACAACAAAGTACACGGAACTAACATTCAAAAAGGTGTTGTGTTTATGTGCGTTAAACCTCCCGAAATCAAGCCTATGACATGGGGCGACCCTGCTTATCAGGAGTTTATTCTTACTCCAGACATGTTCGAGCACTGGGAAAAGCAATGGTGGAATCGAGTGGAACAGTACTACAATCAAAACTGATAAATATCCTATATAGAGGATATTATTATGGCTGTAGTGCAAATCTCGAGAATCCAAGTAAGACGCGGCAGAGAGAATCAAGGTAGCGGATTACCGCAATTAGCTTCGGGTGAAATGGCGTGGAGTATCGATGCACAAAACTTGTGGATCGGTAATGGATCCGTGGCCGAAGGTTCTCCCTTTGTAGGCAACACCAAAATCTTAACACAAAATGATTTAGGGTCCAACGGCAACATCTTAGACTTAATTTCATATCAGTATAAGAAAAACGATTATACGATTGTTACAGGTGTAGCAGGTGCCAACTATCCTTTCATTAGAGACATCCAAACCAAGTTTGATGAAGTAGAAACCAGTGTTAAAGACTTTGGAGCATTGGGCAATGGCATAACTGATGACACCGCCGCTATACAGTTAGCTATCAATCAAATATTTTTAAACAGTTTAAATTTATCCACAATATCTAGCAGGGTTGTATTAAAAATCCCAGCTGGCAAATATATTATATCCAGCACGTTGTACATTCCAAGCTATGCAACCTTAATTGGTGCAGGCAAGGAAAAAACTATTATTCAATTTAATAATACTCAAAGCACGCCTGGGCCAGTTTTTCAATTTGTAAACGACACAGCCAAGCCAGGAATTCCACGTATTTTCAGTATGCCAACAGAAGCCAAGGCCAGCTACAATCCAGTTGGTAGTGCAGGTACAACTATTAAACTAACAAGGTTTGATACGTTAACTGGCACCACTGGTATTGTACCAGGCATGGTTATCACTGGCACAGGATTTACCAGCCCGCACACTGTTATCAGTGTTGATGACTCGACAACAATCATTATTAGTAGTAATCCAGATTCTACTCCAAGCGGAGTATTGACATTTACTGCTGGAAGTGCGCCAGCACCAACTTATCTAAATCAACCACGCAACATCACTATCAAAGAGTTATCTGCATTTAATAACACAGCAGATCAATATGGTCTGAGATTAGATGCTGTTCGTGACAGTGTGTTTGAAAACTTATATATTCAAGGTGCATGGGGTCAAACATTCAACGAAACCAGCGCAGGAATTTATTTGACAGCGTTTAGTCGCTTGGTAACTTGCCAACGTAATATTTTTAACAATGTGGATATAACTGGGTTTGGCTATGCTGTGTATTCAAACAATGATATTCAATACAATGCATTTAGAACATTGTACGTGACCAATTGTCGTAGCGGAGTTATTTTTGGACGTACCACTGACCTATCCAGTGTTGGCCAGCTGTACGGACCCAGTTATAATGAACTACTTAATGGGCATTATGAAAACATTAGGCAACATGCGGTGTATGTTTATAATGGCACTGGTAACACAACAAGAGAAACTCGTTTGCAGAACGTTGGTAACAACGGCGGCTCGAATCTAACCAGTGCGGCATTCCCCCAAATTTATTTTGCTGTACAAGGCAATGCAAGTATAAACGATCAGAGCGATCGAGCAAAAGATTTATCAACCACTGTTCCTAGTGTTAGCACCACATATAATCCTTCGGGATCAAGCGGAACTACACTAGTTGTTGCTTCAACGGCTGGCATATCAGCGGGTATGGTTATAAGTGGAACAGGATTCACAACTAGCCAAGCAGTGTCAAGTGTTGTTAATGCAACAACATTGTCCATAACTGCCAATCCAAACACAACCCCAAGCGGAACGCTGACATTCAGTGTTCCTTACTATCCTGAGATCAGCGGACTAGTTTCTTTCAATAGCTACGGGGTTAACCAAATTGCAATTAGTAACATTACTAGCCCTACATTTGCCTTTCGTTTGCCATTGCCAACCAACGGTGTTGGATACACAATTGATTATGTTTATCGCAGTACCAATAGAGCACAAAGCCGCCGCGGACAATTGACAGTCATGGCCGATGTGGCAAATAATCTAGTACAACTTAGCGATGAATATGATTATGTTCAATCTATCAACACGTCTGAAGATGTGTTGCTAGCGTTCAGCGCACAGATTTTGAACAAGAGTTTGAACATATCGTATGTTAACACAAGCTCTGGCGACAGTGGTGTATTGATCTATTCGTATTCCGCTGTACTTTAATCAAACTGATAGACAAAAACTAAAACTACGTATATAATTCATTGTATGCGAGAGATATAGGATTGCCACCTGAATAAATCGTGCGTAACCTAGTGAAATAATTAGAAAAACAAAGAAATCGGCAAGTTATAACATGGTAACTAAATACTTCCTAATCAATATAACTTGTATAAAGCGGACACAATGAACATTACAGTAATTAAAAGAAACGGACAAAAAGAGCCGTTGACAATCGATAAATGGCAAGCGCAGGTAGCAAAAGTTTGCCAAGGCATTGCAGATGTTAGCCAATCGATGATTGAAATCAAGGCTCAATTACATTTTTATGATGGCATAACAACTAAAGAAATTGACGGTATCACACTGCGAGCTATAGTTGACTTGATCGATGTGGAACAAAATCCAGACGTTGGACATGTCAACTATCAATACGTAGCAGGCAAGCAACGGCTGAGTATGTTACGCAAAGACGTGTACGGCAGTTATACAGTTCCACACTTGTATGAAATTGTTAAGAAGAATGTGGCTACTGGCTTGTACACTAACGAACTGCTGGAATGGTATACTGAAGAAGACTGGAACCGGATGGAAGACATGCTGGATCACGAAAAAGATGAACAGTATGGCTATGCGGCTATTGAGCAGTTGATTGAAAAATATCTTGTTAAAAACCGTGCAACAAAACAAACATATGAGACACCGCAGATCAGATATATGATAGCGGCTGCAACTGTGTTTCACAAAGAAGAACCCAACAGCGCAAGGATGCGTTACATAAAGGAATATTACAATGCGGCTTCAGACGGTTTATTTACTCTCGCTACTCCTGTTCTTGCTGGCCTTGGCACTCCCACTAAGCAGTTCAGTAGTTGTGTACTCATTCGCAGTGATGATGATCTTGACTCCATTTTTGCTAGTGGCGAAATGATGGCCAAGTATGCCAGCAAACGTGCTGGCATCGGTTTAGAGATCGGACGACTACGTCCCTTGGGCAGTCCCATCCGTGGTGGTGAGATCATGCACACAGGTATGATACCTTTCCTGAAAAAATGGTTCGGTGATTTGCGTTCATGTAGTCAAGGGGGTATCCGCAATGCTAGTGCTACTGTATTCTATCCTATTTGGCATCATCAGTTTGATGACCTTATTGTGCTTAAGAACAACCAAGGCACAGAAGAAACCCGAGTCCGTCATATGGATTATGGGGTTGTGCTTAGTGCTTTCTTCTGGAGACGATTTAAAAACAAACAAGACATAACATTCTTTGATCCCAACGAAGTGCCGGACCTGTATGAAGCATTTTATCAAAATACTGAACTGTTTGAAGAGCTGTATGTAAAATACGAAAAACGCAAAGACTTGCGTACCAAGACGATGAATGCCGAAGAAGTATTCAAAAGCGGAATACTAAAAGAACGCACTGATACTGGTCGCATCTATCTAGTGTTCATTGACAATGTAATGAAGCAGGGTCCGTTTGATCCTGAATACCATACCATCTACCAGAGTAACTTATGCTGTGAAATACTTTTACCGACAAAATCATTTAAAAGACTTGACGATGCAGAAGGACGTATCGCGCTCTGCACACTTGGCAGTATCAACTGGGGAGCTTTCAGGAATCCCGAAGATATGCGCCGTGCTTGCCGTATTCTACACCGTAGCCTCAATAATATACTTGATTATCAAGACTTCCTAAGTATCCAAAGTAAACTAAGTAATGACGAGATTCGTCCGTTGGGTATTGGCATTACTAATTTAGCATACTGGCATGCCAAGCGTGGACTCAAGTATGGGGAGAAGGATGCACTACAAGATGTAAAAAGTTGGATGGAACATCAGGCCTTTTACTTGACAGAAGCCAGCGTTGAGCTGGCAAAAGAACGTGGTGCGTGTGAAGGTAGCAGTCAAACACGCTATGGAAAAGGCGTATTTCCGTGGGAACTCCGTGCCAACGGATCTAATGAACTGGCAAACTTTGCTCCTGAACTTGATTGGGAAACACTGCGCGGTCAGATGAAAGAACACGGTGTACGTAATGCTACACAGATGGCAGTTGCACCAGTTGAAAGTTCAAGTGTGGTTATTAACAGCACTAATGGCATTGAAATGCCTATGAGTTTGATCAGTGTTAAAGAATCGAAAGCTGGATCGTTTGTACAGGTTGTTCCAGAATATCACAAACTAAAGAACAAGTATCAATTGATGTGGGACCAGAAAGACTGCACTGGCTATCTAAAAACAGCAAGTGTGATTGCGGCTTATGTGGATCAAAGTATCAGCACAAACACATTTTATAATCCTGCACACTTTCCAGGACGTAAAGTTCCAACCACATTGATTGCCAAGAACTTGATGCAAGCTCAGTTATGGGGATTGAAAACCTTTTACTACAGCTTGATTAACAAAGCAGGCAGTAAGGCAGTGGAAGAACCTACTCCGGAACAAACACAAATTAATGGTGTACAAGTAAACGGCTATCATATTGAAGAGTTAGAAGACGACTGTGAGAGTTGCAAGCTATGAGTTATAGTTTTATTAGACAATTCATTATGGAAGGCAAGCCGGCTTCTTTAAAAATATTGCCGTTGCCTTACGGTGTAAACGATCTGGCGCCGGCTATCTCCAAAGCCACAATAGATTATCATTACGAGCATCTAGCCAAAGGATATGCCAAGCGTTTCAATGCAGGCGAAGGCGATCCAGATTTTAACGAAGCTGGTGCGTTCTTACACAACGTCCTATGGCAACAATATCAAGAGCCAAAAGACACTAATGAACCAACTGGCGCAGTGGCAGAACTTATTGTTAAACATTATAAAACTTTTGCCAAGTTCAAAGATGAATTTGAAAAAGTAGCAATGGCAGTGCAAGGCAGTGGCTGGGTTTACCTGGCCAAGGACGGCAAGATCAAAACCATTGTGAATCATGAGATCAAGAAAGACATTGTGGTATTAGTTGACTGGTGGGAACATGCATGGGCACTGGACTATCAATCAGACAAGAAAGGTTATTTGAAGAATCAATGGAAAATTATGAATTGGGACAAGATAAATGCTAGAAACATGTTGTGACATATTAGTAGACGCTTACAAGCGCAATTGGATTACCAGTAGAGATGGTAACATTTCTATACGGCATCATGACCGTGATCATTTTTATGTAACACCCAGCGGTGTACGCAAACAGACCATGCAACCGGAGATGTTCAAGAAGATCAAAATCTGGAGAACAATTAACAGTGGTGTTGGTAATGGTGCTTTTAACTATAATTGGGAAGTCATTGAACAAACAGACTTATCGGGTAACTTGGAACCTAGTGGTGAGATGCCTTTACACTTTGGCTTACAGAAAGAATTGGGCCAGCACAAAGACGATGTGCGTGTAGTTGTACACGTTCATCCCACTTACTGTATTGCGGCCATGCATGCCGGTATTGACTTGGGCACTGTTAGTGATGCGTTTCCAGAACTCAATCGCTACACAAAAGTAGCACACAATGTGGGAGATGTTGCTCCTATCAGTGAAGAATTAGGTAGTGAGTGCCATCGTAACCTAGGACTTGACTGTGAAGGCAACATCAAGTTTGACATAGTGGGAATCAAAGGACACGGAGTAGTGGCAATTGGAAACACTCCATGGCGTGCCTATGAGCATATAGAAAGATTAGAACACATTTGCAAGATAGTACTTGCTTCAGGAAAATATTAAAATGAGTAATGCACAATATAATTTAAAAACAAAGACAGACTATCTTAACCGTAAGATGTTCCTGGACCCAGCAGGCCCAGTTACTATCCAACGCTTTGAAGAAGTCAAGTATAAAAAGATCGCAGACTTTGAAGCCACAGCACGTGGCTTCTTTTGGCAACCAGAAGAGATCAGTTTGACTAAAGATTCAAACGATTTCAAAGATGCCAGTGATGCTATCAAACATATTTTTACCAGCAACTTGTTACGTCAAACAGCACTGGACAGTTTGCAGGGTCGAGGCCCGAGCCAAATCTTTATGCCAGTAATATCGTTGCCTGAACTGGAAGCATTGGTGTATAACTGGACATTCTTTGAAACAAACATTCATTCAAAGAGCTACAGTCACATCATTCGTAACATCTACAATGTGCCCAAGGATGTGTTCAACACCATCCACGACACACAAGAAATTATCGACATGGCATCCAGTGTGGGACAGTACTATGAAGACTTGCACCAGATCAATTGTCGTAAACAGTTAGGCGAAAAAGTCAACGAGCGTACTCACATCCGAGCAATTTACATGGCTTTACATGCCAGCTATGCACTAGAAGCGTTCCGCTTTATGGTCAGCTTTGCCACCAGTTTGGCCATGGTAGAGAACAAGATCTTCATGGGCAACGGCAACATTATTCAATTGATCCTACAGGACGAGATCCTACACAAAGGCTGGACTGCTTACCTGATCAACCAAGTGGTCAAAGAAGATACTAGGTTTGCCGAAATCAAAGGCGAATGCGAACAAGAAGTGTATAATCTATATATGGATGTTATACGTGAAGAAAAACAATGGGCAGACTATTTGTTTAACAAAGGGCCAGTTATTGGACTCAACGCTAACATTCTCAAAGACTTTGTGGATTACACAGCAGTGGGCGCACTGAAAGATATCGGTATCAAGTACAACAACCCAGCACCCAAGTCAACTCCTATTCCTTGGTTCAACAAACATGTTAACACCAGCAATAAACAAACAGCACTGCAAGAAAGTGAAAGCACAAACTATGTGATTGGTGTAATGAGCGATGCTCTAGACTATGACGCATTACCAGCACTATAAGAGAAGAACATGATCACAGTATATTCAAAAAACAACTGCCCGTTCTGCGACAGAGCAAAGGCACTATTAGAAAGCAAAGAGATTCCATTTGAAGTTATCAAAATGGAAGAACACACTGGCGCACGTGAGTTTCTCATGGAACAAGGCCTGCGCTCAGTACCGCAGATTTTCAAGGACGGCGTTCTCCTTCCAGGCGGCTTTCAGGGCCTAGCTGGCAAAGACGAAGAATTTTTCAACACACTCAAAGGATAAACATGTTAATCAACAAAGGTATCACAATAGGCGAAGTAGTAACAATTAAAACAACTGCGGGCGAAGAGATTGTCGCTAAACTAGTTGAAGAAAACCCAATGGCCATCACAGTGAGCAAACCATTGGTACTGACCGCAGGACAAAAGGGTATTGCCCTTGTTCCCTTTTTGTTTACCACAGAGCCCGATGCAGATATACAAATTTCTCGTGGTACAATCATGGTGTTGGCACCTTGTGGTAAAGATGCGGCAAATACATATATTCAAAACACCACGGGCATAAAACTAGCATAAATACGGATATAATTTAGGAGTTACGCTATGCCCGGTACAACAACGATAACAACTGCATTTCCAGCCGCAGGAACTATAACTATAGTCGATACTACTGCGGTAGCAGTTGACCTGTTAACCGCGGCTGTTACGGCCCAAACTACATTTTTAACAACCACTTTAACACCAGCACCGGACGGCAAAGGAATACCTGGCTCAATAGCACAATCTTTAAATCTCAGTTATCAGACACTAATTAATGTATCTACTCACTTAGGTCAAATTAACAGTAACTTGGAAACACTAATAACAGCAGTAGGCAAAACAAATACCGAACTTGAAAAACTAAACAAAGCCGCTGGTATTGGTAATAGTCATGCAAACAAAGCAAATGTAGTAGCCGAATTAACATTTATTGATCAAAATGATAAAAATAATTTTGATAAGAAAGTGGTTAATGCAACACTGGAAAAAGCCGGAGAGCCGCCTATTCAAAATAATCCTGTAGATCTCCAGGCTGACGTACAGAAAAAAGTTTCCGATATTACTAGCCTCAACGCCGCTATAGCCGCTACCGGTATAATCATCGAAGGAGCCCAAACTGCAATTGCAGAAGGTTTTAAGTTGGCACAAGAAATTGTGTTAGACACTGCGATTGGTAAAAAATTAGTCGAATATTACTACGAAGGTGAAATAGCTGTAGTACAGGTATTCAGCAAAGAAAGAGCTCAACGACTCATTGTTGAAAATAACGATCGCCTCAATAAGGCGAAAGGTGGCGGCACACCAACTCCACCAGTTGCACCTGGTTAATTATGAAAACTGCAAGGATCAATTCTGATGTAGACAGCAAGGGCAATAGGTTAAATTCCAATGGCAAGATCCCCTCGGTGTTTATCAACAACCAGCCCATAGCTTTGCTTAATAGTTCAAACTCAAAAGGATCAAAGGTAATGTCTGGATCTCCCAATGTATATGCACACAATATAAATGTTGCCAGAGTCAACGATGCATTTGCTGGCGGAACCAAAATTGCTACTGGAAGTGACAACGTTCTCACAAACTTGCCAAATCCTTAATCAATAAGGTTGACCTTTATTTTCTACCCCTGTACACTAGGTATAAGTACTTGGTACTTGCCTTAAAGGAGAAATATATGGCTACAAATAAATTCGCAGAATTCACTGCAATCATCGAAGCAATGGAAAATGATTTTGAAAAGTTTTACGACAAAGAAGTAGGTGCGGCTGGAACCCGTGTTCGCAAACATTGTCAGGACCTGGCCAAGTTGTGTAAAGAAACACGCAACGATGTCACCACAGTTAAAAACGCACGAAAAGAACCAAAATAATCATATAAATACAATATGGCATACAGCGATAAGGTAATCGACCACTACGAAAATCCAAGGAACGTTGGATCATTCCCAAAAGATGATCCTGACATTGGCACGGGTATGGTCGGTGCGCCCGCTTGTGGCGATGTAATGAAACTACAGATAAAGGTAGATCATGATACAGGTATTATTACAGATGCAAAATTTAAAACGTATGGCTGTGGATCGGCTATCGCAAGTTCGAGCCTCGTTACAGAATGGCTGAAAGGCAAAACACTTGACGAAGCAGGAACAATCGAAAACTCCAAAATTGCCGAAGAACTAGCACTGCCTCCAGTCAAGATACATTGTTCAATACTAGCAGAAGATGCTATCAAAGCGGCTGTGCATGATTACCGTAACCGACACAGCGTATAAAAAAATCAAACTGAATTTAGAACGCCGGGGCAAAGGTGTTGGTATTCGTTTAGGTGTTCGTACTACTGGATGCAGTGGACTGGCATACACTATCGAATATGTGGACGAGTATACCGCAGAAGCAGGGGTAACCAATTATGCTCAAAAAGACTTTGTTGTGCTAGTAGATGCCAAAAGTCTAGCATATTTAAATGGCATCACAATGGATTGGGTCCGCAATGGACTCAATGAAGGTTTTGACTTTCAAAATCCAAATGAACGCGACCGTTGCGGTTGCGGCGAGAGTTTCAGAGTTTAACCCCAAAAATACTTGACTTTAACCAAAGTTAGCTGTATAATACTAGCTAATGTTATAACTTTTGGAGATTATTTTGAGTATGCATTTAGAAGGTCCGTGGCTCAGTACCACCGGCAAGAAAAAAGGTAAAAAGAAATTTGCTAGTTCAGAACATGCCCGCAAAGCACGTGAGCAGGAAGAAAGTTGGAAAGATCTACAAAAGCGTTGGGGCATTGAGGCAGAAGAAAAGAAACGCAACCGTGCCATGACCAGTGAAGTTTGGAAACCGGATAACAAACCATACACTAGATATGGTACCGATGTCAAGTATCCCAGTCGAGATACTGGTGCAGGCAATGCCACACTCAAGCCCCCGAAAGTTTACACAGGCACAATGGTAAAAGGCATTGCCACCATGCACAAAAGCAACGCAGTACCGGTTTTTAGTAATGAAGAAGCAATAGATATTAGTAAAATGCGTAGATAACCATTAAACTTATGTTTTTATACCGGCTATCATGGCATAACTATATATTGTACCTCAAAAGGTTTGGAGTACAACAAAGCAGTAAGGCTTTTAACGCACAAGGAGATGTATCAGAGCCATATTTTATAATGACGGAACCAGCGATTCCGTGATCCAGCGTAAAGGAGAAAATCATATGATACGCATCATCAAAACAGCAGTCTTTATTTTAGTAATGATACTAGTAGGATTAGCAGGGGTTAAGGCAGTGAATTACAAACTGGACACCCTAAAAACAGCTCGTGAACAAGCGAGTCCGGTTACAGCACAAATAAGACAGAAACAACTAGACTGTCTAGCTCGTAACATATACCATGAAGCAGGCTACGAACCTTTTGAAGGCAAGGTTGCAGTGGCTCAGGTAACAATCAATCGTGCAGAAAGTGGACAATTTCCCAGTGACATCTGCCAAGTAGTATATCAAAAGAACATAGTGTACGAACGGGTGCTTTGCCAGTTCAGTTGGTACTGTGAAAGTGCCACTGTTAAAAAACCCATGAATGGCCCTGTGTATACAGAAAGTATGGAAGTGGCCAAAAAAGTATTGTTAGAAGGATTTAGATTACCCTCCATCAAAAATGCTCTTTACTTTCATGGCGACTACATCAATCCCAAATGGGGTAAGCAACCCGTGGCCAAAATTGGCCGACACATTTTTTATAATTAGGAGATAATATGAATTTGAATATTTTAACAGAACGCATCAAAAATAGCATTAGTGATCTTTTTAATTTGGATTTGTGGGTTAAAAACGTTAAAGAACATGCGCCACAGGTCAGCGCAGAAACTATGGGCTGGCTAGCTGGCATTCTAATGCATTTGGCCACGATCCCAACCATGGTAGCAGTACTCACAGGGCTAACTGAAAAGATGCCCCCTGTGGATCTAGTGCTGTTTGTTTGGGCTGGTTTATTTGCTTTGTTTATTAAAGCAACTATCCAGAAGGATCTATTAAATATTGTTACAATAGGATTTGGATTCTTTGTGCAGGCCGCTTTGTTAGCACTTATTGTGTTCAAATAACTTGCTTTCAGTTTAGCCCTAATGTACAATTACTCATTAGGGCTAATTGCTGATAAATATATGATATTAATAGGAGCATAATAATGCCATCAGGATTTCAACAAGACACCAATCAGCTACAAGCTGAAATGTACAGAGTGGTTGTTACAATGAGTAACACCACATTCTACCCAACCGCAACCGGTAACGACAACGGTGGAGTAACGCCAAATTCATGGGACTCGTTTGCTACCCTACCAACCACATTGGCATTGAGTCAAGCTCGTGCCAGAGGTAACATGCGTTTCCGTAACATTGTTAACCAATTAACTGGTTTGACAGATGTGCAATTACGCGATATTACAATTACAGAAGCTAATGGTGATGCCCAAGCAACCAGTCTAGCATTTACATTGCTAATCGAGCGTCCAGCATTTATCAATGTAACCGGTACTGCAATTGACGCTTCGACTGCACTTACAACTACAGCACTTGTGCTTAAGAATGAAGTAGCCAAGGCAATTCGTCTAAGCACTAGTGCTAGTTCACGTGTGTATGATCCAACTAGTCCAACTACCCCAATGGGTACTCAAGTATCAATCACCGCCACGCATACAGGCGCTACTGCTACACAAACTTTTGGTACAGTGGCAGTTACTTTAATTGACGAATCAACATTGTTCGATTAAGGACTAGATGATTTTAGCGTACTTACTACTATTAACTGGTTTAACGATATCTGCGGTCGCAATCTACTATAGTGTAGTAGGTCTGACCGCAATATTTTCTGCCGCGGCTATCCCAATTATCATCATGGGTTCAGCTTTAGAAGTAGGCAAACTGGTGTGCGCCAGTTGGCTCAAAGCCAACTGGACTCGTGCTCCTGCTTACATGAAGTACTATATGATTTCAGCAGTGGCTATACTGATGCTGATTACCAGCATGGGTATCTTTGGATTCCTTTCCAAAGCACACAACGATCAAAATTTAGTGAGTGGCGATGTCCAAAGTAAGATTGCTATCTATGATGAAAAGATCAAAACAGCACGAGACAATATAGATGCAAACCGCAAAGCTCTTAAACAGATGGATGAAGCTGTGGATCAAGTCATGGGCCGAAGCAGTGATGAAAAAGGTGCCGAAAAAGCTGTTCAAATTAGACGCAGTCAGCAAAAAGAACGTGCAAGGCTCCAGTCTGAGATCACCGCTGAACAAAAAATTGTTGCCTCCGTTAGCCAAGAGCGTTCTCCAATCGCGGCAGAAGTACGCAAGGTTGAGGCTGAAGTAGGACCAATCAAATACATTGCCAAATTCATCTACGGTGATAAAGGTGCAGATGAAAACATGTTGGAAAAAGCTGTCACATGGATCATCATAATGATTGTTATTGTGTTCGATCCTTTGGCAGTTATCATGTTGCTGGCCGCACAAATGACATTTGGTTGGCGCCGCGAAGGCACAGAACCTGTTAAGCCTGTAAGCATTAGCGACTTTGTTCCTCAACCCACAGAACACATTCCCAACAAAGAAACAAAAGAATCTGAAGTTGAGTATACTATTTTGGATGACCATCACGAACCGGATTATCCTGAACCAATCACAACAGCAGATCAAACTACAAATATTAATCAAACTGAGGCACCAAGCGAAACGCCTGTTACAGCACTAGGAGGTGATATAACTGGACAGGAATCGTCAAATCAAGAATTTCCACAGCCAATAGAGCAATGGAACAACATGATTGCAGAGGCAGAAGCAGAGGCAAACAAAGAAATAGTTGAGAAGGAAGCTCGTAAATATCAAATACTTCCTGAACTTGTTGAACATACCAACGAGCGAAATAAGCCTGATCTTACTGAAGTTATAGAACCCATCGACTCAAAAAAAAAGACTTACATGATGAAGGCTCCGGACGGCTCAATACAGATCAAAAACCGTTAATAAGTAACGACTATGTACAAAACGCAGAACAAGGCGTTGATACATTATGGTCACGTATTACTGAACGTTCAACTTTAAAATTAAAAGATCAACTATATGTTGAATATGGCCTAGACCAATTTGCAGGCATAATTGTTGACAAAGAGGCAGAGCCAGAACTTTATGATTTTGTGGAAGATTGTAAAACCAACGGCGCCCGTTTTTACGGATACCCAGAAGATAAAATGGAATATTTTGCAAGAAGGATTTATGAGCTTAGGAAAGATTAATTTGATAACACCACCAGATAAGCTGTTCAATATGAACTTAGGCTATCTTTTGGTAAAACCAAGTGTATATGTTAAACAACAATTTCAAACTATATTGAGTCACAATATGGAAGAAATTAATGTATTCGTTTACGACGAGAATGAACACGATATCGATTGGTTACTTAGTGTGGCCAATCAATGTGATGTTACTATAATAGATGTCGACAACTGTGACCCAATTACTCAAAAATTTATCACTTATTTGTTAGCCCAGCCCAACACACACTATATAACTAACGACGAGATTACTCCTTATGGATTAATCAACAAAAATAGAATTTACAATTTGGACTGGATTGTACAGCAAATGGACGATAACGAAGAGGATGAAACTGATGAGTAGAGAAAAGCGGTATGATGGTAATCGTGTTACTGTCAAAGATAATGAAAACATAACACAGGCACTGCGTAGATTCAAACGTAAGATTGAAGACAGTGGACTTTTGGACACACTCCGTAAAAAAGAGTTTTATGAAAAGCCAACTACTGAACGCAAACGTAAAAAGAGTGCGGCCGTAAATCGATATAAAAAGAAACTTGAAAAAGAGCAATTACCTAAAAAAATGTATTGACGTAGGCTAGTATACCTGTTATAATTTAAGTTCACAATTAAGAAAGAATTTAAATGGCCAATACGGATATTATGATTGACTTGGAAACACTGGCAACATCTACTGATGCTACGATCCTAACAATTGGTGCTGTGAAGTTTGACCCTTTTGGGAAAGACATCGAAGAACCCGCAATGGATTCTTTCTATGTTAGAGTAGACTTGGATAGCTGTGACGAACTTGGACTTGCAGTTAACGATGACACTATAGCATGGTGGGCACAACAAAGCCAAGAAGCACAGGACGAAGCCTTTGGAACAGAGGGCCGTATTCACATCCGCGAAGCTATGGAAAAACTTTACAAGTTTTGCTGGGGCGCCAAGCGTGTATGGGCTAATGGTGCTTGCTTTGACATTCCAATTTGCGAAACTGCATATCGCAAACTTAACAAAGCAATCCCATGGAGTTTCTGGCAAATACGTGATGTGCGCACTGCCTTTGACTTGGGTATCGATCCTCGTCGTCCAACTGTAACAGCACACCACGCATTGCAAGATGCATACAATCAAGCAGTAGGAATACAAAATGTATATACACTTTTGCGTAGCAGTACGACAAGAGAAGGTAATTACATTACACCTTTTAAAAATGAAAGATAAAAATGGACTCACAAACTAAAGAAGTAATGGACATTCTCCAGGAAGAATGTGCTGAAGTAATTCAAGCGGTAAGTAAAATCAGCCGTTTTGGTATTGACAATTTCAAACCAGGTAAACCTAAAACCAACAGAGAACATCTTGAAGAAGAACTTGGCGATTTACAAGCTATGGTGGAAATCCTACAAGAGCTTGATATTGTAAGCTGGACTAATATTGAACGTGCGGCCGAAGCCAAACGTGAAAAACTCAAAATTTGGTCCAATATCTTTAAAACAGAGAACGTCTGAGATAAATAAATTTGTAGTGCGCCGTAAGGGCCTACATATTCTTGCTTAATTAAAGGAGAACAATATGAGCAAAATCATCGGTATCGATTTAGGTACAACAAATAGCTGTGTAGCAATCCTAGAAAACGGAGTTGCCAAAGTAATTGAAAATAGCGAAGGTGCTAGAACAACACCATCAATCGTGGCTTACACCAAAGGCGAGATTCTCGTTGGTGCTACAGCTAAACGACAAGCAGTAACAAACCCAAAAAATACAATCTACGCCAGCAAGCGCCTTATTGGCCGCAAGTTTAGCGAGAAAGAAGTACAGAAAGACATTGGTCTAATGCCTTACGGTATTGTCCAAGCAGACAACGGTGACGCATGGATTGAAGCCAATGGCGAGAAATTGGCTCCACAACAAGTGTCAGCTGAAGTACTTCGCAAAATGAAAAAGACTGCTGAAGACTATTTAGGTTATGAAGTAACGCAGGCAGTTATTACTGTACCAGCTTACTTTAACGACAGTCAGCGTCAAGCAACCAAAGATGCAGGACGTATTGCCGGCTTGGAAGTACTGCGTATTATCAACGAACCAACTGCGGCCGCACTGGCATACGGTGTAGACAAACAAGACAAGAAGGATCGCAAGATTGCAGTATACGACTTGGGTGGTGGTACATTTGATATCAGTATTATTGAAATTGCCAACATTGACGGCGACAAACAAATTGAAGTGTTATCAACAAACGGCGACACATTCCTTGGTGGTGAAGACTTCGATCAAGCCATTATGGATCATTTGGTTGCAGTTTTTAAGAAAGAGTCTGGCATTGACTTGAAGAAAGATATGCTTGCCCTACAACGTTTGAAAGACTCAGCTGAAAAGGCCAAGATTGAATTGTCCAGTGCGGCCAGTACAGATGTTAACTTGCCATACATCACAGCAGACGCAAGTGGCCCTAAGCATTTGAACGTTAAATTAACTCGTGCTAAGTTTGAACAAATGGTCGAAGACTTGATTACTCGTTCAATTGAACCGTGTAAGACAGCCATGTCAGATGCTAATGTCACTGCCGCAGACATCGACGAAGTTATCCTTGTTGGTGGACAAACACGTATGCCCAAAGTACAAGAAGCAGTTGAGAAACTGTTTGGCAAGGCTCCACGCAAAGACGTTAACCCAGACGAAGCAGTGGCCGCTGGTGCCGCCATCCAGGGTGCTGTGTTGGCCGGCGACAAGACAGATGTGCTGTTGCTAGACGTTACACCATTGAGTTTGGGTATTGAAACAATGGGTGGAGTGTTTACCAAAGTTATTCAAAAGAACACAACTATCCCAACCAAAGCTAGCCAAACGTTCAGTACTGCTGAAGACAATCAACCAGCTGTAACTATCAAAGTTGGTCAAGGCGAACGTGAACTATTCAAGTTTAATAAGATACTGGGCGAATTCAATCTCGACGGCATTGCCCCAGCACCACGTGGCATGCCACAAGTTGAAGTTACCTTTGACATTGATGCCAATGGTATCATGCATATCAGTGCTAAAGATAAAGGCACTGGTAAGGAAAATAAGATTACAATCAAATCCGATAGCGGATTGACGGAAGCTGAAATCCAACGCATGGTACAAGAAGCTGAACAAAACGCAGAGTCTGATAAGAAAGCCAAAGAGCTCATTGAAGCACGTAATCAAGCTGATGGTGCCACACACAGCTTCAAGAAAGACTTTGAAGAAGTTAAAGAACAGTTGACTGAAGAAGAAAAGACAGCCGTTGAAACTGCACTTAAAGGTGTAGACGATGCAGTAGTTGGAGAAGATCCAGAAGCTATTCAAAAATCAGTCCAAGCAGTTTTCGAAGCAGGCAAACCTGTATTTGAAAAGAAGCAGGCCGCTGAGGCCGCAAAGAGTGCCGCACCAGCTGACCAGCCTGCCGAAGGGCAAACAGTGGATGCGAGCTTCACAGAAGTTGACACACAGACAGCAAAGTAATATAATGTAAACATGCAGGATGCCTACGGGGTCCTGCAAAGTTCTTGCTTAAAAGGAGAAACTAAAATGCAACAACTAAGAACTATTGACACAGCCGCTCTAGCACAATTGAGCAAAGCACTAGTAGGATTTGATCGATACTTTAATGTACCACATCATGTAAACAGTAACTATCCTCCACATAATATTGTGAAGTATAGTGATGATACATACGCAATTGAAGTAGCTGTAGCAGGCTTCACTAAAGAAGAAGTCACAGTTGAAGTGGATCAAGACCAACTAACAATCCGTGGTGTAAAAGATCGTCCAAACGAAAATACTGGACAGATTGAATATCTACATCGTGGATTGGCCGCACGTGACTTCGAGCAAATATTTACTCTAGCAGAGTATATGATTGTAAGGGGTGCTAAAGTGGAGAATGGTATGCTACAAATTGATATTCAACGTGTAGTACCAGACGCACTAAAACCACGTCAAATCACAATTAAATAAAGTAAATAACAATGGAGGGGGCGACTCCTCCATTAACCCGGAGAACTAAAATGGCAGGCACTGATATCCAACTAGACGAGAAAATTAAGGTCACTGTACAAGAACCTAAACGTTGGAAAGTCATAGTACTTAATGACGACGCAACTCCTATGGATTTTGTAGTTGGCGTACTTGTTGAAATCTTCAAGCATACAGACACAACTGCTAGAGATATAATGATCACTGTACACGAGCAAGGCGCTGGCATTGCAGGTGTATACAGTTTTGAAATTGCAGAAGCCAAAGCAGTTGAATCAACTCAACTTGCTAGGTCTAACGGATTTCCGCTACAGATAAAATTGGAAGAAGAATGAGCTTAAAAGACCTAACATGGGAACATCACAAGTACGCTGAAACACGCCCGTTTGTTAAGGTATTGTTTTCAGGTAAGATTACTCCAGAAGCATACGCTACATATCTTTATAATCAGCACAAGTGTTATGACTTGTTAGAAGCTATGGCCATGATGCATGGCCTAATGAATGACTATCCTGCAATACGCAGAGCTCCTGCCATTCATGCAGACTTTTTAGAACTATGGACTGATAAGAAAAAACTACCAAATCAAGTGCCATCGGTACAGGCGTATCACGACCATTTACTATCTATCAAAGACGATCCTAAAAAGATTCTAGCACACTTGTATGTTAGACACTTTGGAGATTTGAGTGGTGGACAGATGATTGCCAAGCGTGTTCCAGGCAGTGGAAAATATTATCAGTTCGACGGCGACACAACAGAAATTAAAAACATCCTACGTGCCAAACTAGATGACAGTCTAGCAGAAGAAGCGGCTGTGTGCTTTAAGTTTGCGGCTGACATGTTTGACGACTTGGAAAAGGCTGTCAATGAGTAAAGTCTGGGATACGCTAATAGGTATACAGCAGTTACTAGAAGAAAGTTTTGATGCTACTGGGAAGGAAACCTTTGAGCCAGGCATGGATCGTTTCAATCAGCCCGGTTGGGTTAACAGAGTGTGGACTAGCGAATCCTATCGTAGAGCACACGTTGATGTTGTAGATGCCCGTGAGTCAAAAGGACTTTGGATGATGCACTGTTGCATATTTCCACATACACACAATCCAGCACCAATATACGGATTTGACGTTATAGCTGGTAAGAATAAGATTACTGGATGCTTTCATGATTACTCAAAAGCCGGAGATGCTGGCCATCCAATGATGGCTTGGTTCCACGACGAAGTAGCCAAACTGGAATGGCGCAGAGAACGTGCGCTACCTGAATGGGCCACTAACATATTCAGCGGCAGTATGGTGGCCGCGGCCAATGTACAAGATGAAGAAGAACTGGAGCAGATTACAAATCTAGCACGTACCACAGTTGCTCACTATCTAAGCACAGTAGCAGAAACTAACAATACTGCTGAAAACACTACAGAAGCACAAAACTACTACGCACAGAATCAGAAATGTAACCCTCATACACCACGTGTAATGGTTAGTTTGGGACTAAGTGAGGCGGATGTACAGCATTTCATACAGGAATGCCTGTTCCCTGAAATAGTATAAATATTACACTATGCGTGTAATTGACATTTTAACTGAATCCGTTTTAACAGAAGCTGGCTTAACAGCTAGAGACTTTTATGAGCGCGGTAGGCTGGATAATTTTATTAAGAAATTAGTTGCCAAAGAACCTTTTTTTACTGTGGACGGCGAACAGATTGAAATTCCTGCTACCGGTTCCGAAATAAGCTGGCTCAAAACTCAACTCAAAACAAACTTTGATTCTAAAGATCCTCTAGCAAGAGCAGTACAGACTCTTAATATTTTTCCAAAGATCGGAGGAATCAGACTAAGTTCCTTGGCCAAAACTAAAGAATTTGGGGGAACATTCAGTGTGAACTCCAGTGGCAAGATGGATACTAGCAAAGCCAATATAGGGCCAACTGTTGAAGCTTTGAAAGCATTTGCTATATTTGCAAGATTGGTAATACGAAATAAGGCAACACTCACTGCTCAAGACGTTATGAAAGTTGCACAGATGGCTCAAAAGAATTCTAGTATAGTTTACCTAACAAATGAAAAAACGGGAAAACCCTCTAAAAATCCTACCACTCAGGTGACAGTTGTAAGAAAAGTACCTGACAAGAATGGAACTGTAAAAGATGAATTTACATTAAATGTATCTTTAAGCACACCTTCTTTCGTTCGTGCAATAAATGTAACAGAAAAAGACAAGGCAGCTTGGGGACATTTAAACGGTGTTGTGAAATATATCAATTCGGAAGGCGACTTGGCAAAATATTCTAGATACTTTGCTAATAACAACAAAAAAGATCCTGTTAAAATTGCAGTGATTGGTATTGAGTTAGGCAAAGTTGATATCTCATCATCATATACTGATCCGGTCAGTGGAGAAGAACGTCCTCTAGAAAACTTAACAATGAGTATCAAGAGCGAAGATGCTCCTTGGTTCCATCAAACATCCGGTGGAAAATTAACCGGTATATATCAAATGTATCAAGCAATAGGTTTGACAGATGCTGAAGTAGACGAAGACATGGTCACTGCTGGCTACCAAGAAACAGGAAAGAAGAATTCCCGTGCGCAATTCCAACAGACTGTGAAGGCTGTTGAAGCCATATATGATCTTGCTTTTGACCGACTGGGTTCAGCAATGGCCAAGTTAAACGATAAAGGCGAAGCTGACTATATTCATAACTTTTTAAACACGTTAAAACACAATATTGCAGGCGATGACAAATTAGTCTATGTAAAATTTAATGCACGTGGAGCATACTCAAAATTAAAACCCAACATGTTATGGCATCTATCTGAAGTCATCGAACTGGGCGTTAATCAAGGCACAGGCCAACGCCGCGCAATCTACTGGATTGACCAAAAAACAGGTAAAACACTGATGGAAGTGAGGATGTTAATAAATGCTCCAAATCACAGAATTACCAATCAATTTAATTTAGGCAAAGACTTCTTTTCGTTAATTAAAGAATCTGAAAAGATTTACAATGTTAACAGTACCAAAGCGGCACCTGCTACTACCCCTACAACGGACAAGCAAGTGACCCAAGTAGAACCAACTGAACCTATCGCTAAAAAGGCAGTTCCAGCAAATATTAAAAAATCAGCGGCAACTGCTGTGCCAACCGCTAACATTGATACCAATCCCAATCAATCATTAAACCGTGCTGTTCCTAGCACAAATCCAAACGACAATATTCCGTTCGCAACATAATCCACGTACTTAGAATACCTTATTAGTAGTAAATACTAATAACGATATACCGGGAGCGAAACCGTGGATCCAATCACGATAGGTCTGGCATTTGCCGCCGCCCAATCAGCAGTTAGTCATATAAAGCAAGCCGTAGCTCTGGGTAAGGACATCAACAGTCTAGTAGGGCAATTCAGCAAATTCTTTGAAAGTTCAGATTCTATACATCGTGAACGAACAAAGTTAAAAGCCAAAGCTAACCTACTGGGCAAAACTGATGCTGAGTTGGGGCACGAAGCCCTACAAATTGCCATGCACAGTGATGCCCTACGTCAAGCAGAGCGCGATCTCAAAGACATGATTCTTTGGCAATTGGGTAAACCGCAGATTTGGGAACAAATGATTGCCGAGCGCACCAGACTATTCAAAGCCCGTGCAGAAGCCCAACGTGCAGAAGAAGAACGTGAACTAGCACACAAGAAAAAAATGGCTGATACGTTTATTTTTGGCATGTATTTCCTAGCAGGGTCAGTGATTGTATTTGCATTTGCCATGGGCGGTGTTGGCATTTACGGCCAGATGGAAGAAAAACGAATTTATGAAGAAAAGGTTGTCAAGAGAAATCTAGTTATTCGTCAACAACAAAAAGAACGCGAAGCTCGTGAAAAGAAAGAACGCGAAGATTATGCTAAAAATTAACAAAGGAACGTATGTACTTCAACATTATTATCACATTCAATGATCTGCTGTTCTTATTGTCAATGACTCCATTAGTGGCTATATTTTGTGTCATGTTTAAAGATTGGCTCAAAGATAGAAAATGATCATGTACGAATGGATATTGATGCTAGCCCTTGCACAAGAACCAGTTAAGAAATGGCCAGAGTGGGAGTGTGTGCGTTGGACATGGACCGGTGACGTTTACAATCGCACAGTGATATGTTTAGAATGGCGCAAGAGAGAAAATAGATGGAAACCCTAAACAGAATAATTGTGGTCCTGGCATTATCGACTCTGTGTGTTTCTACGATAGTGTCAAGTTCACCCATGTACGGCGGTGATCGTCCCAATGTAGCTAGAGAATTACCCAGTCGAGAACGTGAAGTAACGCTCAATCAGGGTGTTGCCCAATGTGTTAGAACTGCTTGGATTGGTGATGTCAGCAATAGAACATTGATTTGTGTTGAATATCGCTATCGGAAAGAGGTCAAGTAATGGATCCCTTAACACTCTTTGCACTGGCCAATGCCGCAGTGTCCGCAGTCAAGGCTGGCTGTAAACTTTATAAAGATATCAAAGGTGCGGCGGGTGATGTCAAGGATGTACTCAAAGATCTTGATGCACAGTTCCAAAAACTTCACCCGGCTGAAAAACCAGCCACAGTAGAGCAACGTAATCAATACATTCGTACAAAAAACGAAGTTGTCGAGTTAAACAAAAAGGCTAACTCGGGCGAGCATACCGGTGTTTACACAGAGATTGGCAATCATCTTGGCGCATATTACGATAACTTAAACAAGTGTATGGCAATCTTTGCTGAAGAAGAACGTCGCAGTAAAACACAAGTTTATACTGGAGATGACAGCCTAGGTAAACGTGCCTTACAACGTGTGTTGATGCGCAAGCAATTGGAACAAATGGGCACTGAACTGCGTGAGATAATGGTGTATCAAAGCCCTAAAGAACTGGGTGCGCTTTATACAGAAGTAGAAGAGATGATGAGAGAAATGGGTAAGGAACAAAAAGTTCTCATCATCAAGCAAATGAAAATTCAGGAGGTACAGGATCGTAGACGTGCGGCCCGTATGAAACAGCTGAGAGAAGAGTTGATCATCGGTGTAGCAATCATGATCATCATCATTATCATGGGCGGAGTGTTCATGTGGGTAGCACATGATCGCCAGCAAAAATACCCACAATACGGCAACGAGTTATTTCCCAAGTCTGAAAAACAGCGACAATCTGAAGCAGAGCCTAAAGTATATATAGGACGCTAGGTGTTAATTACTTCAATTGCCATTCCATCCATATCAAGAACGCAGTGACTAATAATGTTAATATCAGAACAATTTGTGGCAATCTCATATTTTGTATAGTTTAAAAAAGTAAGTAACTAATGTGCCAGCTACAAAACACCAGCACAACACATCAATTTGTTTTTGTCGGTCGCGATCCATTGCAGATAATTCAGCTTTATATTCTTTTTCTATAACAGCTTTTTCAGCTTCTACTTTGATCCACGCATCCTTGCCGTATTTTTGAATAGTTTCAGCCTTTAGTCTAGCTACATCTCGCTCGTACTTCATCTTAGTCTCAAATTTTTCAAGAGCTCTATACTCAAGAGTTGATTTTCGATGTTGCTCTGCTAGTTTAGATTTTATACGGGATTCATGCTCGCGCTGAACGGTAGCTTCCATATCAGCCTGTTGGCTTGATACAACTGCTCCTAATTCCTTGCCTGCACTTTGCGCAGATTTAAGGGTAGTTGTGGCGGACTTAATTCCGTCTAACATTTTTCGCTCCCGAGGTTCCTCACCAGTATTTACTATGAGGTGGGGAATCATTAAATGACTGCTTTTTCTTGTTCTAAAACAAACTTAGTGTGAGTATTTTGCTAAATGTAACATGCGTTGTAATTCACTTACATGTTCATCTTTGTGGGGTTGCCATTTGTGTTGTTCTGCAACCTTTTCTTCATCGTTAGCTAGTTGCGATTGCTGTGAAACGTCTGCAGGTTGTTGTGATGTAGGAACAGTTGGCATTGGTGCTTGTGTAGTAGTTGCTTTAACTGCGGCATTTGGCTCTGTTTTTGTTTTTGCAGGGCTAGTTGCCGTTGGTTGGTCAAATACTGGTTTAGCCCGTGTATCAAACGTTGATGCAGTATCTGCACCTTCTTGTTGAGTTATGTCAGTAAGTTTCTTCAACAAACCGCCCATTTCAACTACGTTGCGTGTAGTTTTGTCTTGGTTATATGTACGTAGTTGTACAAACATACTATCACCATTATTAATGCGTTTTCCTAAATCAGTTACAGCAAAACCGTAAATCTTTAAGATACAAGTTTTTTCAGAGATTGTTAATTCGTGTGTTAGATTGTAATTTTTTAGTGCTTCATGAAATTCCGGGCCAAACGATAATTCTTTATATGCTTCTTTAGCTGAAGGGCTAATAACTACTACACGAACATCTTGTCCTAGAGTTGCATGATGTACCACTCCGGTTGTCACTTCTTTAACAAAATCATACTCATTAGCACTACCGGACAATAATTTCTTTAGTTCTTTATCCATGTACTTATAGGCCGCAGGAATAGCAATTCTAGAATTATAATCGCGTGCCGCTTTAGCGATAGGTTCTCTTTCTTTAGAATATAAGTATCCTTCTGGAGCAGGATCACCTTTCTTCCAATCCGGAAACAATAGATTACCAGTTTCGTCTGTTGGAGGATTCTTTGGTGAAAACTGCAACGGCACCATCTTAAACTTTTTCTTTATTTCTTCGGGTAAGTGTATGCCTAATACACTGTTTAAGAATGTATCAATTTTATCAAACTCATAACCAGCATATCCGCCAATATGCTTAACTGTGCTTGTTTTAATACTTAATAGTTTTTCTTTAGTTCCATTAAGAGCAATCCATAAGTCTGCTTTTGTACTATGTTGGGCTTCGTGTGTTGCGCCATCAGCTGTAACTGAGATTACATCTTTAGTATCGGCATTTTTAATTTTTTCTAATGCAGATTTAACAGCACTTGATTGATTAACGTATGTTGCGCAATCACTAAACATTTTGTATACTTGTTTTGAATTTTCATATTTTAAAAATTCTTGAGGATTACGTGCAGACATTATAAATGCTTTAAAGTCTTCACCTGCCAGTGCAATATTAAGTTCTATAGCTTTACCAAATGCTGTGCTTTTAATACTTGTACCTTCAATGCGTTGTGCTGTACCAAATACATCCTTGGCTTCTAATTCAGCACCCTCTTTTTCAAATTTTGTTAGTACAGCAGATGCCATAATAGCTTCTGCAACGTTGCCGTCATTCCACCATTTACTGTAAGTTTTCTCACCTGGTTTTTCGCCTACTTTTTGCTTGATAGCGCCAGTCTTTTCAATTTGGTTAACTCGATATTCGCCACCGCCTTTAGCTGGTAATAAAACTGTTTTGATTTGTTCTAGCTGTTCGCCATCAGGTGACTCTAATCTGTCGCGGCCAGTTGGATTCCAAATAGCTTCTAATCTGTCTGCGGCCTCTGGGGAAAATTTAATAGTCTTTACTAACTTAGGACTTGTTTTAGTCTTATCAAGAGTAACTTGTATCTCGTCGCCTGCTCGTATTGAGTTGATTAAGTTTCGATAATAGTTCGAATTACCCGGTCTAGCGATAGATACGGGCTGGAGTGTTTCTTCAGAAACCAGGTATTTAAAATCATTAAATCTCATAGTAGAGTATTTATCGGATTTCTGGGAACAAACATTCCTGAATGAAGTGCTGTACATCGTCCTCACTTAGCCCCAAACTAACCATCACACGCGGTGTATGGGGGTTGCACTTCTGATTTTGTGCATAATAGTTCTGTGCTAGTGTTGTATCTTCAGCTGTGTTGTTTGTTTCCGCTACTGTGCTTAGATAGTGTGCTACTGTAGTTTTAGCTAGATTTGTAATTTGTTCTAGTTCTGCTTCATCTTGTACGTTACCCGCGGCCACCATACTACCACTGAATATGTTAGTAGCCCATTCAGGCAAAGCACGTTCTCTGCGCCATTCTAATTTGGCTACTTCATCATGGAACCACGCCATCATTGGATGGTCAGCATCGCCTGCTTTTGAGTAATCGTGAAAACAACCGGTAATCTTGTTCTTACCAGCTATAACATCAAATCCATAGATAGGTGCAGGGTTATGAGTATGTGGAAAGATGCAACAATGCATCATCCATAATCCTTTAGAGTCTCTTGCGTCTACAACATCAACGTGAGCGCGGCGGTAACTATCAGAAGTCCATACGCGATTAATCCACCCTGGTTGATTAAAGCGATCCATACCCGGTTCAAATACTTCTGTGCCAGTGTTATCAAAACTGTTCTCCAATAGATGTTGTATTTCTATTAACGTATCCCATACCTTGCTCATACATCTCCGTACAACTTAACAATAGGCATCATGTCTTGAAAGAAACGTTTAGCAAAGTCAAAACACACTTTAGCTTCGTCTGCCATGTCATCGCTGATGCGTTCTCGGATAGCGGCTTTTAACACATCTGGATTTTCAAATTGATAATACTTACCCGAACCCGGAACACGTTTAGCAATCATTTGTCCGCCTGCAAGGTCGCCCATGTGCCGTACATATATGTGTGCCATTAATTTCTTAGGATCATCTTTAATACTTAAAATATACTTGGTATATTCTTCAACTGCTGGTGTCATAGCCGGCATGTCTTCATGCGGCCACAATTCAATAAAGTCCGCTAAGATAGCAGGTGCTCTACGAATATCAGGCAGACCGTGTAACAACTGATGCGGCATCGCACATACTTCTAACACTTCATACATTGGGTGTTGGTTCTTTAAGTATGTTGCATATAGCTCTGGATTAATGTTTCCAGAAAACAATATTTTTACAAAGGGCTGAGTCTCAGCGTCTCTGTGTGCATCGTGTGTAAGGTCTTTTAAGCTCATTCTTCTTCCAGTTTAATTTGTAACGGATAGCCATTTGCTCTAGCTTGATTAGTTGCTTCAACTGCTTTAGCTTCAGCAATTTCAAAACTATAGATTCCAGCTATGCCGGAGCCAGTTTCGTGTACTTGGAACATAATCGCTTGGGCTGTTTCATGAGTATGTTTGAAGATTTCAATTAGCAATGAGATTACAAATTCCATGGGGGTTGAATCATCGTTGAGTAAAATAACCTTCCAATTTTTTGGTTCGGATACTTTAATTTTAATCTTTTCTTCTAGTTGAATATCAGTGCTAGCCATTGTTATCTCTTTTTTAAAATTGGGGGAGTTGCCTCCCCCGGGTTTATTTACACTTATTTAATTTCGATAGTACGAGGTTTGAGTGCATCTGGAACAATACGCTCAATTTCAATCACAAGCATACCATCCTTTACTTCTGCTCCTTTAACCTCCATATACTCAGCAAGAGTAAATGTTTGTTCAAAGTCCCTAGCGGCTAAGCCACGATGTAGATATTCAAAACGACTATCTGCTTGATTTAGTTTACATCCTTTTACGGTGAGTTGATCTTGGTCAACTTCTACTGTAATTTCTTCTTTACTAAAACCTGCTACTGCTACTTCGATACCATAATGCGTATCGCTATACTTCACGATGTTATGTGGAGGATAGTTTCCATTTTGGTGATGCGGCGCTGTAAAATAGCGATCAAATCCCACTAGTGCTTTGCTCAGTTGTGCTAGAGCGGCTGTGTCAATTGTTCTTAATTGGTGTGTCATTTTAGATCTCCTTATTAGCAAGAACATTTGTAGGGCCCCGGAGGCACCCTACGTTGTTATTATATTACTTTTTTTCTGTAGAGTCAACTTCTGTGAAGCTTGCATCTACTGTTTGTTCACCGGTTTGCGGAGCCTGTTGTTTGGCTTGCTCTGCGGCTTGTTTCTTTTCAAACACAGGAGTTGCTGATTCAAAAAGTGTCTGTACAGATTTTGTGATTGCTTCCACATCATCACCTGCATGGGCTGTGTCCATTGCTGTGAGTGCTTCTTCAATCTTACTCTTCTCTTCATCAGTTAATTGGTCTTTAACTTCGTCAAAGTCCTTTTGGAACTGATGACGTTGAGCATCGGCTTGATTACGAGCTTCAATAAGCTCACGAGCCTTTTTATCAGACTCTGCATTTTCTTCAGCTTCACGAACCATACGTTCAATTTCAGCTTCAGTTAATCCAGAATCAGATTTGATAGTAATCTTATTTTCTTTGCCAGTGTTTTTATCTTTGGCACTTACATTAAGAATACCGTTTGCGTCAATGTCTAGTGTAACTTCAATTTGCGGTGTGCCACGCGGTGCTGGAGCAATACCTTCTAAATTAAACTCACCTAACGATTTGTTGTACTTAAACAATTCACGTTCGCCCTGCGCCACTTTGATAGTAACTGCTGGCTGATTGTCGTCCGCTGTTGAAAATGTTTGACTATGCTTAGTTGGAATAGTTGTATTCTTTTTAATCAACTTGGTCATTACACCACCCATTGTTTCAATACCTAGTGTCAATGGAGTAACGTCTAGTAATAGAACATCTGTCTTATCGCCAGCTAGCACAGCACCTTGTATGGCGGCGCCTGCGGCAACTGCTTCGTCTGGATTAACATCCTTACGTGGTGCTTTACCAAAGAACTTTTCAACTGCTTCTTGTACTTTAGGCATACGTGTTTGGCCACCAACAAGAATAATTTCGTCAATGTCAGCATTAGTAACACCTGCGTCTTTCATAGCAATTTTACATGGCTCAATTGAACGTTTGATTAATTCTTCAACCATTGATTCAAACTTAGCACGATTAATAGTTACATTCATGTGCTTGGGACCACTAGCATCTGCGGTAATGTATGGTAAGTTAACGGCTGTGCTAGTTGTGCTAGACAATTCAATCTTAGCTTTTTCAGCGGATTCTTTCAAACGCTGTAGAGCCAACATGTCTTGTTTAAGATCAATGCCGTTATCTTTCTTAAATTCTGCAACTAGGTAATCCATTAACACTTGGTCAAAGTCTTCACCGCCCAAGAATGTATCACCGTTTGTTGATAGTACTTCAATTTGTTTGTCGCCATCGATGTTGGCAATTTCAATAATGGAGATATCAAATGTACCACCACCTAAGTCGTAAACTGCAATCTTGCGATCCTTCTTGTCTGTCTTATCAACCCCATAACTCAATGCCGCCGCTGTTGGCTCATTGATAATACGCAACACTTCTAAGCCAGCAATGCGTCCAGCATCTTTCGTTGCTTGACGTTGGCTATCATTAAAATATGCCGGAACAGTAATAACGGCTTGTGTTACTTCGTGGCCCAAATAGTCTTCAGCAGTCTTTTTCATTTTGCGAAGTACTTCAGCAGACACCTGTTGTGGTGCTAGCTTTTCGCCGTTAGCCTCAATCCACGCATCGCCATTGTCAGCCTTGACAATAGTATATGGCATTAAGTCTATATCTTTTTGTACTGCGGCTTCGTCAAACTTGCGACCAATAAGGCGCTTGCTGGCGTAGATTGTATTTTTGGGGTTTGTGACTGCTTGTCGTTTTGCTGTTGCACCTACTAGGATGTCGTCCTTTGTATATGCAATGATTGATGGCGTTGTTCTTGCGCCCTCGCTGTTTTCAATTACTTTAGCAACTCCGTTTTCTAGGACTGCTACACAGCTATTTGTTGTACCTAAATCGATACCGATGATTTTGCTCATATTGTTCTCCTTTAATTAAGCAAGAATATGTAGACCCTTACGGCATTCTACAAATTTATTTATCTCAGATATTCTCTAAATTAGGAATATTTGACCACTTTTTTAACTTCTCTATTTTAGCACGTTTAGCCGCATGTAAGCTACTCCAACTAACAACATTGTTAATCATTAGAATATCAATCATAGCTAACATATCGCCCAGTTCTTCTTCTAAATGCTCTTTGTTAGTTTGGTTAGTTCCATGTTTTCCATTATCCATGCCAAATCTACGAATCTTACTTACTGCCTGTATTACTTCTGCGGCTTCCTCTTGGAGGATATCCATTACTTCGTTGTTGTTTGTTTCCATTTTAGTTTGTCTTTGCAAAAGGTGCGATGTATGTTCCACCGCTAGTTGTACTGGTACGCAATGTGTTGTATACATTTTGAATACCTACTGCTTGATTCCACGCATCTTCTAACGCATGGTGTGCTGTAACTGGTGGACGCAGTGGATTGATACCCAAATCAAATGCTGTGCGTACATCACGCACTTCCCAAAACTTCCAAGGAACAGCACGATTAATTTTACGGAAAACATGTTCGCAAATGATAATGTCAAAACAACTGCCATTACTCCAAACACGTTTTGCGCCCCAGCAGAATTTGTACAGGCGAGCAAATGCTTCTTCTATATCAATTCTATCATTGGGATCAAAAGCGGCTTCTTGCGCTTCTTTACTTTGTTGAGCCCACCATGCAATGGTATCGTCACTTGTTGTTAACCCAATCCTGTCACAGCTATCAACATCTACTCGACAGTAAAAACTATCCATTTTAGGTTCTTGTAGTTCTTTTCCAAACGGATCAAACTTTACTGCACCAATTGTAAGGATAGTTGAATCTGGTGTAGTATTTAGAGTTTCTAAATCGATCATTACATCTGTATTCGCCATTTAAGTTCTTTCTTTATTGTGAACTTAAAGTATAACACAGATATAACGCAATGTCAATACATTTTCTTTGGTAAACTCTCTTTTTCGAGCTTCTTGCGCCAACGTGCTTTGGCCGCACCTTTGGCACGTTTACGAGCAGTTGTTGGTTTCTCGTAAAACTCTTTCGCACGTAGGTCGTCTAAAATGCCTGCATCTTCAACTTTACGTTTGAAACGGCGTAGTGCTTGATTAATATTCTCGTTATCTCTAACGGTAATACCTGTACCTTTACTCTTCTGATTCATCTGAGTCCTCATCATCTTCTGGGTCAGTAAGTTGTTCAACAATACTGTCCAGGTTATAAATCCTGTTTTTTGAAATTAAATTATATGGTGTAATTTCATCACTAGTTATATAGTATGCATTTGGTTGTGCTATTAGAAATGTGATAAACTGTCTTGTGATTGGATCACAGTTATCAACATCTACTATTACCACATCTACCTGCTGTGAAACACTTAACATCCAACTAATATCAGTTTCTTCATGCTCGTACATGAATATGTTTAAATCATCTATGCTTTTACTCAATATTGCTTGAAACTGTTGTTTTACATATATCGATGGCTTAACTAACAGATAACTTAAATTCAAATTGAATAGTTTATCCGGCGGTGTTATTACTGTTATTTTTCCTAAGTTCATATATCCTGCTTGCAAAGTATTCGATGTCTGATGGCCCATAGTCGTCAAACTTATGTGTACCATCTTGTATAGCTTTAATAAATCGATCTATCTCTAATTCCTGTGATGCATCTATACCTTCAAATCGATCTTTATCAAACTCTATGTAAAGACGATCCATTGGTTTGAATATATCAACTGAACTTCGATCTTGTATTCTTGCCCAAAGTGTATCAGCACCTTGCTCGGCATTTTGTACGTATCCTATTACTCCCGTGTCTTCACTTGCAACTGTCCGTCCGGGTTCTTGATCATGTAAGTCTTTTTTTTAGACTCGTCTTCCTGGCCCCATAGTTCAGCTAGTGAAATTGTTTTTGCCGGTGTATCGTTAGCAATAGGTAGTTGGGCATCGGCTTCTACTTTTAAAAGGTGTTCACCCCTATTAAGTTCAGCTTCAATTTTTTCAGCCTCAACTGCTTTCTCAGCTTCTTCTATCATTGTATTCCATTTTTCTAGCTCTGACTCTGTAGGTACTTCTTCTACAGGTTCCTCCGGCGCTGTTATATCACCTCCTAGTGCAGTCGACGGTGTTTCGCTTGGAACTTCTTCTGTGTGTGTTTGTTTAATTTCTGTGTTTGGTTCTTGAATAATAGGAGGAACAATGCCTACTATAGTATTATCTTTATCTACTAGTAATGCACCATCTTTAGATTCTTCTTTACGCCAGCCAAATGTCATTTGTGCGGCCAGCAACATGATAACTGCTAACGGATCAAATACAACAACAATCATTATGATGATCCATGTTACTGCTTTTTCCAACATGTTTTCATCTGCGCCATGATCACCGTAGATGAATTTGGCAATGTATTTGATTGGTCCTACTTCAGCTTCTACTTTTCGAACTTCTGCGGCAATTGGAGAACGTTCTTCATTTAAGGCAACAATTGACTTTTGAGATTTAGCAATGTCAGCCTGTATTTGAGTTCTTTCTTTAGACTGTCGCTGACGCATAGCATTGGCATTAACAGCACCTTGATCTGTTTTACTACGAGCAATCGTTTCGTCAATCGTAGCATCCATTTGCTTGAGTGCTTTACGATTGGCTTCAATGTTTTCTCGTTCTGTTTTAATTTTTTCGTCGTATATGGCAATCTTACTTTGGACATCACCACTGACTAGATTTTGGTCGTTGTGTGCTTTGGAAAGGAATCCAAAAATACCCATACTAGTAATAAGCATGAGAATAGCCACTGCCAAAATCATGTAATACTTCATGTAAGCAGGAGCACGTTCCCAATTGGCTTTAAGCCAGCTAGCACATACTAGTTTGCCAACCTCTAGGGCTGATCCCATTACAATGATAGGAATGACTGCCGCGGAAAAGATAGCAGTCAAACCTACTACAGAGTAGTAAATTGCGACTACAGAAATGGTGAGACCAGTAAGTAGTAATAACCAGGCTAAAATCATTATTAAGCGTTAATTACAGTGACAGTATCAATTAATGAAACAGTAACAGTACCAAGTGTATTGGTAGCTGTACTGGCGGCTGAGACTGTAAGGCTTAGTTGTGTACCTTCAGCAGTAGTTGGATCATATACTCTACATGAAGCTGATGTTTCTTGACGAATTGCATTAGCAACTGTGTTTTTAACGTATAGTGCTTTTGTAGTAATTGATCCACCGGCAATATCAGTTCCAGTAGTTGGAATGTATGCATCGCGCTCAAATTTAACTGTGAACGTACATGATGTAGCTTGGTCATCGCCTACAGTTTCGCCTGCCATAGTAACATCTAAAATCTGGCAGTCGGTTAATCCTGTTAAGGCGTTGATAATGTTGCGGAAACGCATATTACCCCTAGCACGGGCTTTACCCTTGACTAGTGTGGTTGGTGCAGTTGCAAGTGCGTCCCAGCCGTTTGAAGTAATACCACCGTTGGTATTACCGTCAGCAGTTGGGTAATAGGTAGCTGAGCTAGTATCGATCGCTACTCTATAGAAGTTTGGTTGTAATTGGTTTGAATCTTGTTGGAATCCTGATGGCATTGTATGCTCCTTAATATCTTATATTTATCAGTAAAACACCTGTTAGCTGATTATATACTAACAGGGTTTCACTTTACAATCTTTTTGACTACTTAAACACAATTAAAGCAAGTAAACTTGCTTGGACAAAAAATCCAAGCCCGATTGTTACGATATTGAGTAAATCCTTTTGAATTGTTGCTTTAACAAAAAATAAGAACAAACCTAGCCAGCTAAACAAGACCATGTCAACTGGTGGCATTTTCTCTGTTAATCCAGTCATAACAGCAATCATTGTGGGGATTGTTGCTAAGTGCAATAGCACTACAGCAATCCATCCTGCGGTTTCTGCACTAATTTGCGGTGCATGTTCTTTAATGTTTTTAACCCAAAGATCTAAATTAAATAAATCCTGTGTATATTTCTTAAATTGTGATGTATTCATTTTAATCCTCATTTGTAAAAAATATGTCGACCAACTTTAGCTACTTTTTCTTTATTCCACTTTGGATTGATATAGTCCCCGTGAAAGTAAAGTGCGTTTTTAATGGAAGGTAATCTAAAGCCCTCTAATAGAACTTTCTTTGCTACTTCCATACTTTCTGTGTATACTGCACCATTCATTGGTTTCTTTAATGTTGCAGTTTCACAGTACCAGCTGAACTGGCATAATACTTTTTCGTATACTATATTCTTTTGGTATACTACTTGGCAAATGTCACTGGGAAATTGCCCACTTTCTGCTCTGTTGATTGTAACTTGGGCTACTGCGACCTTGCCTTCAAAAGGTTCGTAACCTGCTTCATAGTATATGTTACGAGCTAGACAGTCTAGTTGTTTCTGTCTTAATTCTGCTGTAACCGGACTCGCATATTGGCGAGCTGTTTTTAGGGTATCCAGTTTGTAATTAACTGCCTTATACCCTGCTAGTCCTACTAGCACCATTGCTAAAATAAAGACTATTGTTTTGATAATGCGTATCATATGTTTTTCTCCTTTACGCTGGATCACGAAATCGCTAGTTCCGTCATTATAAAATATGGCTCTGATACATCTCCTTGTGCGTTAAAAGCCTCACTGCTTTTGGTACCCCAAACCTATGAGGTACAATAAGTAATTATCCAAAAAATACTCCTGAATAACTACTACTTTATACTTAGCATCAGTTATCTCCGCATTCGAGAAATATCTACTGCCTGTTCATCACTAAACACTGGCACTGCATTACTCTTATGCATGGTAGCAATGCCTTTTACCATGGTACCTGTATAAACTTTTGGGGGCTTAACAGTACATGCTCCACCACTAAATGGTAAACTTGGATGTTTGACATCGGTACCGTATCTACTGTATGGTTTGTTATCCGGTTTCCAAACTTCACTAGTCATAGCACGTTTGCGTTTCTTTTCTTCAGCTTCAATGCCCCAACGCTTTTGAAATTCTTTCCAACTTTCTTCTTGCTCACGAGCCTTCCTTGCGTGATCAGCGGAAGCGAATTTCTTTTTACCTTTTTTCTTGCCAGTGGTACTGAGCCACGGCCCTTCTAAATGCATACTCATAATTTTATCCTAAGATATCGAACATAGGACTATTATATAATTACTTTTGGTATTTGTCAACCAGTATTTTTTCGTTATGCCAAACTTCACTCATCGGTGTGTTTTTGAACTCTTCAAAGCAAGGCGTTCCCAATGTGTAGTGGATTAATTTGGCGGCTTTGTTGGATCCAAACTCATCTGCTAACCAATTCCATTCTATCGGAAGCTCGCCAATTAGATCATCAGCTAACCAACTAAATCGATGCACTTCCGGCCCAGTTGCTGTTTGAATAAATTCAGGAGTTATCACTCGATTAGCAATGTGGCCGCAATTCCAAAGTATAACGCTACTCCAATTTTTTCTAGGATAGTCTTCGTTCTTTGCTCCTAGATATTTTTGAGATTGTTTAGTTTTATAATTGTGTTTGACTACCATTACTGCTTTTGATTCGTCTTTTAAATTCCATAGTTTATCAATATCATCTTGTAACACCATGTCACCGTCAATAAAAATAGCCCAACCTTTATAATTCATTAAGTTTGGAACTAAAAATCTAGTATATACAAACTCATTGCTACCGTCAGTGTGGGTTTCTACGTAGTTTGCCAATAATGTTAAAGACAACGGAATGATGTTAATAGGTTTTGTAGCATGTCTAATTATGCTGTTAGAGCATACATGATATGCTATTGTCTCATTGGTATCATACCCAATAAAAATTGAAATCATGTTATCACCGTTTTAGGCGGATCAACTTTGACCTTATGATTGACTATTAAAGTGTCTGATGCAAATGATTTACCAATTATTGCTAAAATTAGAGCTTTGCATATTAGGCCGGGCATATCTTGTATCAATGATTCGTTGTTAAAATATATTTGTATGCTTGCATCTTTTTCGCTAGTGTACCAAGGCTTAAGAACATCAATATTAGAAAATACAGTAAAAGACGAACTCTGAAGTCGCTGATGTATAAACTGTTGCCATGTTGATGTATTAGGACTTACGGAAAACGCATCGAGATTAATGTGTGGAATTATTGAACAGTGATCTGCTACTAATTGAAATTCTAACGTATTATTTTCTAACAACTTGTCTTTATCAAACAGTTGCATCGACTTGAGAAAATCAAAATCAACGCCGCCTGTATTGAAATATAAACAGTTTATTGGCGTGGTGTTGTGGAATAGTTTTATAATATGGCCACGAGCTGTACCCGGGTGTACTACATTTTGTTGTATTCTTGGATTGTAATGAACAGCTATCGGGTGAGTAAATCCGTTCTTTAAAAAAGAATAGGCTAGCCAACATATTTTAGGAAACACATGGTTGGTACCTGCGGATTTAGAATTATCTTGGAGATAATGTTTAGCCTGAAAAAATTGCTTTATAGGATTTAACAGATCAACAGAATCTCTCAATAACAAATGACTCTTATCAATGTCACCTATATATAAATTTTCTGTTGTTCTCTTATATTTGTAAAAAAACTCTATCCGTTCTGTTATACCAGCAATTGGAATTAGTTCGTGATTAAACTGACTACGATCTAGTATAGTGTAAGGATAGAACTTTTTCATTCAGCATTTATTTAACAGCTGGTTTACGAGCGTTTTTAGTTGCTGTAACATCGTTACGAATGTCTTTACATAACTTGGCCAATTCTTGGCAATGCTTACGAACGCGAGTACCAGCGGCACCAACTTCCTTATCGTAAAACTTTTCAAAGTCGCCTTCCATTGCCTCTACTAACGCTGTGAATTCTTGATATCTATTAGCCATTTTTAATTCTCCTTTAATGGTGAGTAATTTTTACTCTACTACTAATTTAGCAGATGTAATGTGTGTTGTCAATCTTTTTGATTAAGGGCCGGCAAATACGTTTGAACTAGCTAGACCAATTGTAAAACCTTTTGCGGTTACTGATCCCACCACTGCCACTGGCTGATTTTCAGCGAATACTTTCATTGACGGAGTACTAACTATGACATCGCCAGCATTTGGAGGGCCGCCAATTGTACTACCGTTTATCACAGCAGTTGCTCTATTATTAACTTGTACTGAATCTGCGCCGGTTGCAATCAATCCACCTGCATGATCTATATTAATTCGACCTACGCCTTTCTTTGCCATACTATAAGCCGCCTTTTATCTTAGCCCATAGAGATTGAGCAGACGAGCTAATTTGCGCACCGATAGTATCGATAGAGTCTGATATCCATTTGGCCACAGTTTTGTATGCATTAGATCCTGTTATCCAAGTTCCCACTTCGGCAACACTACTGCTAACAAATCCAATTGCTAATCCAGAAGCTCTAGAAGCTGATTGTATTAAGTTACCGTTTATTATAGCAGTTTTGAATTGGTCGTCTAGCGGTTTCATAACTGGCTTATCGGGTGAGGCCGCCTGATAAAAATTATTAATTTCTATTTGACTTGCGGCAGCTATTGTTAATGTTGCACCGTGTGTAGATTTAGTAGTGGCAACACTTCCAGTTGCGATATTAAGGTCGCTTAAAAACTTTGCTATTTCTTTTTTCCTATCAGCCATGCTTGCTAGACTGTCATTAACTCCAGACAATACTCCAGCTATAGTTAATGGGGTTACACCGTTTCCTAATTGTAGCATTAAACTGGCAATCAATGAAGATAACACCAAAGCCTCAGCTTCAATTCTAGCGGCATAATCGTTAGTAACGGTAACTTGAACTGGAACAAACGGAGGCAACGGCCCAATTGAATAAGGTTGATTACTTGTACCGGGTTGTGGACTAGCAACAAAAACTTGTTTTTGACCGTAAGCCATTATGCAGAAGATCCGCCCTTGGCTTTGGCAAACAGTGATGATACACTAGGTGGCAACACTCCAAGAATTGAGTCAGCGGCATCAGATAACCAACCTGCAACGGTAGTATATGCTTTAGTCCCGGCAATCCAAGTACCTAGCGCCGCTGTATTAGTTGTGATATAGTCTGTGACTATGCCACCTACAACTGCGGCTTGGTTAAGTGATATGCCATTGATCACGCTGGTTTTTATTTGTGCAGGTAGTGTAGGCAGTACTGGCTCAGGCAAGTCTGCACGTTTTAATGCGTCCAGTGTGGCCTGCTTTTGAAAGTTATTCTGCTCAATCTGACTTGCGGCGGCCATTGCTGTTACCGCAGTTAGCGACGATTGTGCGACTGCTACTGATCCTGTGGAAACATTAAGATCGCTAAGTTTTTTAGCAATCAATTTATCAGCATCGGCAATATTAGCAAGACTACTGTTAATACCAGATAAAATAGCAAGTAGTGTGCCGGGTGCTTCAGTGTTACCAATTTGCAAAATAATAGAATTAAAAGCAGCCTGTTGTGCTAGTGTTTGGTTAAAGATAGCAACGGCTGCATCGTCGGTTACTGTAGCCGTTCCAGGCCCTGTCATGGTTACTACACTTGGCATGTCATATCTCCTAAATTAATATTTATATCAGCTTAATGCCCGATGTTGATTCGATAAATTGTTTAGCGAATTGCTTGTCAGTTGCTTCTGCTACTGTAACTGTGGATTTTGACAATTTAACTTCTTTGTCTGGATGTACTGTAAACAAGTAAGGCATTAAGCCCGGGCCCTTTTCGCCCATACCAATAACCATTGGACGGCTTAGTTTATAATAAAGAGCACCATCTTCTATTAGTTTAGCAACTAGCTCTTCACCGCTTGTTAGTTTAAAGGTGACTACTTCACCTTCGCATACGCCTTTGTCAATTAACATGTTTATCCTTTGAGTGTGTTAAAAAATTCTTCGTCTTTGCCAGCTAGGCCTTGATAGCCTCCTGGTAGGAGAACGCCGTCCTTGAAAATCTGTGGAACGCTACGCAACCCTTGCTCCGTTAGGAACTCACGTGCGCTTGGTTCGTCTTCCATTTTAATAACTTTAAATGGAATTTCTTTGCTTTCTAATAATGCCATTGCTCTATCGCAAAATGGGCAATTATTTTTACTGTAAACTGTAATCATATTTCTCTCTTATAATGCTGGTAACTCATTGTAGTCAATAGCATCACCCATGACTCCAATAACGTAATTGGTTGATTCACTTTCCTGTAGTGCAGTTTGTTTCTTGCTGGTATCAACGTGTTTGTTGAACCAAGGAATAGGAGTTGACTTTGGAGCAGGGTTATTGTATTTGATGCCAATATCTTTAAGTGCGCCCACTGCTGTATAGTCCACAAAGTCTTTTAAAATATTAGCATTCAAACCAATCACTGGTCCTTTGTTAAACAAATAAGTTGCCCAGTCCTTCTCTTCACGAATGACATCCATGTACAATGCATATACTTCTGCTTGACATTCGTCTCGAGCTTCAGCGAACCTGGGGTCTTCTTTAACCACTTGATTGATCAAGTAAGCAGTCCAGCCCTTGTGTAGCAGTTCGTCTTGTAGAATCAAACTGATAATATTGCCATTACCGATAAAGATTTTATTCTCTACCATGGCCAAACTTGTAGCAAAGCTAACCATAAAGCGGAACGCTTCTAGAGCATAACTGGCGTGAAGTGCCAGGTAGATTGCTTTAACATGTTCTTTTTCAGTAACTGCTTCGCCTAGTTGTTTACGACAGTTGACCATATGTAATGCTTCGTAGTAGTTGCCAACGCTTGAAGCCATTTCTACAATTTCTTTAGTGTCATGGATTGTATTAAACACATCCTTAGGTACATTGTAGATGTTACGGATAATGTGGCTATAACTCTTGCTGTGAATGTTAGTTTCAAAGAACGTCCAGTTATAAACTAATGCTTCTAGTTCAGGCAAGCTAATTACTGGCATAAAGATTTGGCTTGGGCCACGTCCCTGTAAACTATCTAATGCGGTCTGGCGTAGCAAGTTGCTAGTAAAGATGTGCTTGACCGCATCACTGGCATCCTTAAAGTCATTTGAATCTTTCGTTAGGCTAATCTCTTCTGGTTGCCAAAAGAAACCACGTGCCGTTGCTTCAAAATCTGCGATCTTTTTATACTTGACTTCTTCGAATCGTTGTATGGTTACTGGACCTGCAGGATCCAGAAACATTTTGCGATTAAGATAGTCTGTCTTTGTTGTTAAATTATATTGTTGTTTACTCATTTTAATATTTTCCTGATGCAAGTACTATCTTGCAAATGTGTTCTAATCTTTCTATGTGCTCATAGGCACGCCAAGGAGTGTTACCAATGGCTACTACACCGTGTCCTTTGATTCCTACTATATCAAACTTGATGTTACCTTCGCGGTCAAGTCCCAAGTTACGATGACACGCTTCGCCCAATTCTTCACTGATCGGAGCAACGTCTCCCACATTAGATGCTACTTTAGTATAACGATTAAGTTCGGGAAAACTATCACTGACAGTGCCCAAGTCGATGCCGGCATGCATGGCCGCAATGCAGTAAGTTGGATGAACGTGTACAACTACCCGCACATCGTCTTTGTGCTGTCCTAATTCTTTCTGTAGTCCAAAATGCAAAGGCATCTCACCACTAGGTTCCAAGTTGCCTGATAAGTCTGTTTGTTCAATGACTTCCCAATTATAGTTAAAAGCACCATTGCCAACACCACTGTTAATTGTTCTCCAGATTTTAATCTTCTTGAACATCTCTGGTTGCATCTGTTGTTTACGCACACCACTTGGTGTTACATAAAAATGATCACGGTCATGATGGCGTATAGAAATGTTACCATCTCTACTAGTAATCCAATTACGCTTGTAAGCGTCTACTAAAATATCACAACAAGTTTCTAACATTATTATCCCTATACTCTAAAACTTTCACCACAGCCGCAACGGTCACGCTCGTTAGGATTGACAAAATCAAAGCCTTCATTAAGTCCATTACGTACCCAATCCATAGTCAACCCGTCTAGATAGGCTAGACTTTTGGCATCTACTAGCACAACAAACCCGTCGTGTGCAAAATTAGTCACTCCTACTTCGGCTTCGTAACTATCTACATATTCTAACACATAAGCTAATCCAGAGCAACCGGTAGTTTTCACACCAATCCTAATACCAACGCCCTTACCACGTTTAGCTAATGTTTGTTTAATTCGGTTACTGGCTGTGTCGGTTACGGTAATCATTCACTGCCGCCTTGATAGCATCTTCTGCCAATATACTACAATGTATTTTAACCGGAGGAAGAGCCAGTTCTTCTGCTATTTCTTTGTTTTTGATTGTTCCGGCTTCGTCGAGGGTTTTTCCCTTGAGCCATTCTGTAACGAGGCTCGAACTCGCGATAGCCGATCCGCAGCCATACGTTTTAAATTTTGCATCTGTAATAATACCTGTATCATCGTCTACCTTTATCTGTAGTTTCATTACATCACCGCAAGCAGGGGCGCCTACCATGCCTGTGCCTACGGTAGGATCATCTTTAGCAAATGAGCCTACATTTCTTGGATTTTCATAATGGTCAATAACTTTTTCGGAATAACTCATAGTTTACATGCCTCACAGTCGTCTTCTAAATCTTCATAATGAAATCCGTTTACTTGAACTCCATTTATATGTGTTTGTTCGGGTGTTGGTTCTGCAATTGCCTTACTACCTTGCTTGTTAATCAAACTATAGTAGAATGTTTTCAATCCCCACATGTGTGCTTGCATCAAGTTTCTAGCAATCAATGTAGTTGGAACTTTACGATCTGCCCAGTGTGCTGGATTGTAGAATGTGTTAGTGCTAATTGATTGGTCGGTATACGCCGCAATGATTGCCGCAGTCTTTAAATAACCATCACAATCTTTTTGTTCCCACATGAGCTGATATTTGTTTTTTAGTTTATGGTATTCTGGCACTACTTGTACAAACGATCCTGCTTTTGATTCTTTAGTACTAATCAAACTCATAGGCATTTCAATACCATTAGTACTGTTAATAACAACACTACTAGATTCAACAGGGGCAACAGCCATTTGTGTAGCATTGCGAACTCCATACTCTTTCATGTTAGTGCGTAGTGTTTCCCAATCAAGTTCGGGAGTGAAGTTTGCAAGCTCGTTAACACCCTTGGCACGTAATTCCCAGGGGAACGTACCTTTACCATAACGAGTATGCTCAGAACCCAAGCAAGCACCTCGTTCTTTAGCAAGCTCAACACTTGCTTCTGTTAGGTAAAATGCTTGATGCTCCATCCAAGATTTAACTTCACCCAGTGCGTCTTTCTCACCGTACTTTAAACTACGCTTGGCATGCCAGTAGGCTAGATTTGTGATGCCAATGCCTAGTGGACGGATTTCATCGTTGCTTAGTTTGGATTGTATGCTTAGAAAGTCTTGATAATCAAGTATGTTGTTAAGGCTACGGTGTAGAATACGGCAAGCACGGCGCATGTCTTCTGGGTTACGGAATGCACCCCAATTGATAGATCCTAGTGTACATAACGCAATGCGTCCCTCTGCATCATCAAGACGTTTGAATGACTTAGTTGGTAATAGGATTTCACAGCACAAGTTACTTTGATAAATCGTATGGTACTCTGGATCAAATGGGCCTTGGTTCATGACATTGTCAATGAACACCAAATAGATACGACCTGTATCAGTTCTCTCTTTTAATATGCCTGACTTGAATACTTCTTCAGCACTCATTGTCTTAGTGCGTAGGTCTTTACGCTTTTCGTATTTTACATATAGCTCTTCGAAGCGTTCTGTATTTTGATAGAACGCTTCATACAAATCTGGTACTTCATTGGGGTCAAAGAATGTTATGTCTTCTTTGTTTTTAAATCTTCTCCAGAAGAAGGCACTAAGCACAACCCCATAATCCATATGACGGACTCGGGTTTCTTCTGTTCCTTGGTTGTTCTTAAGTACAATAAGGTCATCAAACTGATGATGCCAAATAGGATAGAATACAGTAGCACTAGCATTACGGATACCTCCTTGTGAACATGATCGCAAATCGCCAAACCATTTCTTCAGGAATGGTATCATACCTGTGTGCATGATCTCTCCGCCACGGATGGGACTACCTAGTGGACGTAGTCGTCCAATCTCTAAGCCAATGCCAGCACGTTTGCTGGCATACTTGGCCATCATTTCTCCTGAAGCAAATATACTATCCAAGTCATCATCGCTACGTATAAGAACACAACTCGAAAATTGCTTTGTAGGAGTGCCGAGTCCAGCAAGTACAGGAGTAGCAAGAGTAAAGAGACCGTCTGAAGCCGCTTGGTAATACTCTTTGATAAATCGCATACGAGCTGAGTTAGGTTCTTCTTTATGGAACACAGTGGCCGCCGCAACCATATATCTAATCTGTGGAGTTTCATATGTTTGTTTTGTACTACGATTTTTAACCAAGTACTTCTCTATTAATTGTTCAATGGCCGCATAACCATATTGCTCGTCTTTTTCGTGTTCGAGCATGTCGTTCATTCGGTTCCAGTCTTCTTCTGTGTACCACTCTAATAGCTCGTTAGTATACAATCCAGTAGCAACATTTGTCTTCACTATCTCATAAAGGTGCGGAACTTGATATGATCCATACACATCTTTTCTCAACATTGATAATCGTTGTTTGCCTGCAACAAATTGGTAATTGGTATGACCTACATCGGGATTTGATTCTACGTCGATAAGGTCGACTATTGCTCGAAGTGTAATTCCGTCAATTTCTTGTGTTGTTATGCCGTCATAAAAATGCGGTTGACTTTTGATTTCAATCATACTCTGACTGACATCTGCAATTCCTGCACATACTTTTGCTATTTGAGCTTGCCATTTCTCTACTGCAAGTGATTCTCTGTTTCCGTTTCTTTTTATAACTGTAATTTTATTCATCTCATGTGTCGCTCTTTATTATAAATGGCTGTACTACTATTGTCTAGGAAGTATTTAGTACCACTACTCAATCGTTGAAAACATCCTGGCACTCAACGTCTGCGGCGTCGATTTCGCGTAGTAATCGATTGGTTTTATAGTGGCGAAAATCTTATCACGGTAGCATATTAAATTATATGCGCAGTTATCAAATAAGTCAAATGACTTGAGCAATAATAATACTGCCAATTTTAAAAGTTAGCAATATATGAGTATGAAAATACACCCGAGTCTGAATTTGATACAGCTGGGGTTGTTAATGTATTTGAATATTGGATAGCAATGCTTGTTGGAATATCGCCAACACCGCCTAATGGGTTCCCAACTTCATTCAACAGCACCGCAGAGATATCAAGCTTCAATGCGTTCTCATCGCTAATACCAGTCACATTGTATTCGTCTGTTAATTGAGCTTTGGTTGCATTGGCCGCTATACTTGCATCTATATCAACTACTAGTGTTATTTGGCCTCTTCTACTAAAATTGTTATTTGTGCTTCGATACACGTATTCAATTTTATAACTGATAGTTCTAGTAGGCGTGCCGGATGCTCCGGTTGATACTGGTAGTGTGAACAACAGTGACGGACTAGTAATGTAGCCAACTTGTATTTGACGAGTAGCATATGACGTATATGTACCATAGCCAGACACTTCTGGAATGTATGGAATTAGCACTAGTTCACTTACCGCAGTTGGGTGGGTAGTTGGATTAAAGGATGCAATTGATGTTCCAGACGATGCTGTTAAATTTCTACGGGCGCCGCCTAGCGTATTGGCAATTGAAAAGTTTGTACTACCACTAATGCTTTGTACATAGTATGTTGTGCCAGCAGTGATCCCGCCAATTGAACCGGTAAATTGAATAGCAGTTCCAACCAACAAGTCATCAGTTGAGTCAGAGGTAATAAACTCAGTAGTAGTTGCTGATGTGATAGCAATCGTTGTTAAGTTACCGGGAGTGGCATTAAAGTCAATGCCAACTGTACTTACTGGATCAATTGACAAATTACTAAAGTTATTAAATGGTGTTGTGTAACGAGTAACAATTGTAATGTTTGAAGCTGATGTATAGTTTTGTTTCAATGTACCTTGTACATTGGTTGTGGTTTGTTTAATCTTATCATTTTTAAATGCAGTGATTGGTTGACTCAATGTAAGGTTAACTGTAAATGAATTTGACGATAGTGTTTCTTCTCTATCAGATTGCACATTCAAACATGCATTGCCAACTTCACCAAAGTAAATTTGCGGGTATTCTGGAAAGTACACTCCTGAACCATTGTTACCAACGTCAACTAGTTTCCAATCACGGATAGTGTTGTTGTTACCGCGATGAATAATTAAGGCATGTTGTTTAATGTTATTAAACTTAGCTCTAGAGATTTGTGTGTATCTTGGACCATATTGTTGTCCGGGAGTTGTTCCGTCTGTATTTTCACCAAATACAAATCCTTGGCGACAATCTGTTACAGCAATGTCTTGGAATGTGTTGTTAGTAATGTCTTGTTGTGCCCATACTGCATAACTAAATCCAGAGATAACAACATTACTAAACAAGTTGTCACTACAGGTAACTAGTGCCGAAATTGCATTAAGGCTAATAGCTTTACTGTCAGCATTGCCAACACCATTCCAGTTGCCTGCAATGATAAGGTCTGTAAACTGGCTGTCTCTAACTGCATCTAACTGCAAACCTGTTTGATTGTATGTATCTGAATAAACTGTTAATCCACTAAACACAATCTTTCTAGGTTGCGTATTACCAAGAGTATTGTCAATGGAACTAGGACTGCCAATAGTTGATAAGTCGTTTACAAATTGTATTGCTGGGCCAACACCCGTGTAACTAATAATAGTTTTGTCCGGACCAGAGCCAACAATAGTTGCATAACTAGGAATGTACAATGTTTCAGTAGTTTTGTAAATGCCGGGCCCTAACTCTAATACTACTCGAGTACTGGTACCGTCTGCTGTGTTAATACTAGATGGACTAGTTGGGTTTAAAAACAATTGGTCTATAGCTCGCTGTAGTGCCGCAGTATCATCTACTGCACCATCTGCTTTTGAACCAAAGTCAGCGGCAGTAACTCGATCATCTAAACGATCTTGTGTTGAACGACTAACCGGATCATTACGTGTTGGCCCTGTTGAAATAGCAGGGTCATTGGTTTTATAAATGTGGTATAGTAGGTTGAGTAAATTACCTCTAACAGTAAGATCTCGTTCTGTTAGTATTTTAGTATTACCAACAGCCGGGCTACCTTCCGCAACTGAGCCGTTACCAATGTATAGTTCTTGGGTGTCTAGAGACCAAGCTAGTTCACCAGACGCAAGTTGCGGTAAACCTGTACCACCAAGCGATTTTCCTCTACGTACTTGAATACGGCTAATTTGCACTACGGCCATAATAATATCCTCTTATGGGATATTTATCAGTTTTCTCGGTAGTACTGTTCCACTCTGTTCCACCATTGCTTTTCCCAATGCCCAAACATGTCCGGAGTAAGGATAAACTCTTGATAAGCAGGATCTCCCCATATCATGGGCGTAATTTCTGGTGGTTTTACACACATAAACACTACACCTTTTTGTATATTAGTTCCGTGTACTTTATTGTGCGCAAGTGCATAAGCGACCATTTGCAAGTAGTAGTCTTCAATCCACTCATGCTTTTTAGGCTTGTTGGTTTGCTTATGGTCCATGATTGCGCCTTCATTCAAATGAAGTCCAACACAATCAGTAGTTCCTGCATATAGACCGGGATAGTAAAGTCCAACTTCTACTCCCCATACTTCATCAACATTCTTAAGCCCGTGTTCAATAATATGTTTGGCCATTTTGTGGCTTTGCACACTATATGGGTTTGATCCCGGATCATTAAGCGTACCTTGCACAATGTAGTCTTCTAAATACTTGTGCATACGTGTGCCACGGCTTGCGGCTTCTGTAACAATCTCAGTGGCTTTCTTTTCACCCACAGCTCTGCGCCATGCTTGTAGTGCGGCAACTTTTTCTGCTGGTTTAGTTTTGTCTAGGATTGTTGTAACGGATGGTAGTTTACCTCCGTCTGGCGTGGCGTATAAACGCTTGCCTTCTACGCTTTCCCTGTTTAAGGGAGTGTAGTCATATCGTTCTTTGAGTAAGGTCATAGGACTATTTTACTACAAATAGCCCTATGTGTCAATTAGTTATTAAGCCAAATCACCACGCTTAGTAGCACTCATAGCCATTTTGCTAACTTCACTTTGGCCAGCATCTTGCTGTTGGACAGGTTCATCCGTGTTAGCATCTGTCTTGAGCGTTAAGCCAACACCGTCAAACTTGTCTACTTTATTGTGCAATGTTTGTTGCTCGGGCGGAAGACTTGCTTCTTGTTCCCATCGACGAGCAAACGTTCTATAAGAAATTGGGATGCCCATATTTCTAAGGGCAACCCAAGTCAGTTGTGATGCGGTACCTTGATTATCGGCTGCGCTTTGTGTTGTAAAAAGGAGCCTATCTAACGGTTCAATTGTTTCTATTACTTTTTTTTTGAGTTGAGTAACATGCCTAAACGACGGCTGTAGTCTACCGACTCACGCTTTTCTCTGCCTGCTTCTGCCGACATTGGTGTTTCTTCGTCCATGCCTGGCTCACCGCCTGGTGCTGGTGGCATTGGTAGTTCTGGTAGTCCGCCTGCTGGTTCTTCGCCTGGCAACCCGCCCATTCCGCCTGCTGGTGTGCCCATTGTAGGAGCCTCACCACCTGATACAATTGCTAATGCGCTTGACAAGCCTTGACGACTTGTTTCTAATGATGTATAAATTGCCTCTAGAGCCGGCTTAACTGAATCTTGGTAACGTTGTGCAACGTCACTGCCTTGGGTTTCTCTTATAGAGTCTAATAGTTCTAGTAGCTGTTCTGCTTTCATAGCCGCAACATCTTCTAGCCAGCCTGTAATACGGTCTACCATATCTTTAGTAGCCATAATAGTTTCAGCTTTAGTTTCTTCGCCTTCTAGTAGGATCCAACTTGCTTGTGCTTCATTTAGGTCATAACGTAATGACAGTTCTGCCTTAAGTTCTTCTGTATCTGATTCGCCTAATCTCATTCTGCTAAGTGCTGAGTCAATCCAGCTATCTGGCACTGCCGACTTTCGAGCACGGTGACGGATAAATGCTGTGATGTTGTTGCTTTCGTTTGTTTTTGCTTTAGTTTTCATAGGCTTTTCTTCTTTATCTTCCTCTTCGTCGCATTCACATGGGCTACAATCACACTCTGAACAAGTGCTTTCTGCTAATTGATCACGCTCTAGGATAGCTTGGTTGATGCAATCTAGCATCAAACGTGTTTTTTGATATTGTGCGCTTTCAAGAACAGATTCATAGCTTTCTGATAGTTCCATTTGACTTAAACGTGTGCGCAACTTGTTACGTGCGTCTTCTAATTGTACATCGCTAAACTGCTCAAAGTTAATCTTATAGCCAAACTTCTGTGCTAGGCTTTCGTTAAGCTGTTTGCTTGTAATGGGTTTTGACAATTCTCTAATTTGCATGATCTATTCCTAGAAATCTTATAGTGTATTTATACTTTTCATTATACGAACGACCACTTAAACATACGTGAAATTGTTTCTTTGTAATATTGGGTCTTTTGCTCGCTGTCTTCTAGTTTATTTAACAAGATCACATATCGGTCAAATTCTTTTGCAGTTTTAATGTTATTACGATATACTTGATTATCGCAGTAGTTAGACCAGTACCTATTGTCTAAACGTTTGATTTCAAAAAACTTGTCTAAGCTAGTTGTACTGTATGCTTTAGCGGCCATTAGGGCACAGGTTTTAAGGAAGTATTGTTCAATTAGTGTTTGATTTCTATAATTGTACATACACCAGATACCGGCACTATTTTGTTTAATTAGATAGTTCTTATAAACTGCGGCGCCGCCTGGCAATACAGTTATAGGTAACTTGCGGTCAAGCTCAGTCTGAAAGTGTTCAGCTAGCTCTTTTACTACTTGTTTTTTGTTTGATTTTTTATTAAATTTTTTCATTTGCAACTACCGTAGGATTATCCATCCCTACTTTAGTTACCAAACTTTTGCGGATCATGGCCTCAACTCTGAACTGATCGTGTTCATCGAGCTGACTAAGTTTGATGGGAGTCTTTAACTTCTTTAGTAGTTCTGCTTCTTCGTTAGTAGTCCAAACTGTAAAATCGTTAATTAATTCGTTTATTTTCATCTTAGGCCTGCAATAGTTAGCATCTTGTCTAACAGTGCATTATCTGATTCTTCTAACTTGTGTATCTCAGATGGTTTCATGCGTTGGTTTGGCTGTGGTAACGGTTGGCTCCTGCTGTCAAAACTTGGAGCAGGATTTCTTGTTGCAGGCAGATGCATTATGCCTGTGATTTCAGCAAATGCGTTTGGCCCAATTTTCCATTTGTGTCCAGTGTTTAATGCTAGATATTTTTTGCCTTTAAAAACAACATAACCCATTCTGTTACCTGCATTAGCCGGATCTGCAATGTATGCCTGATCAACTTCTTTTCTAGTGCTGGTGATTTCAATAGGGTCGCCATCCGATGCAAATAGTTGCGCACCTTTTTTGATTGCATTAACTGTATTTGAACTGTTAGATGGTTCTAATTCTTCCGCCATTGGTCTTGCAGGAGCTCCCATAGTCTGTTGTGGGGCTTGATTACTTATTGCAATCTTTGTACCAGCGGCTAGACGTTGTTGAGGTGTTTGTTGTGTAGTTGGATTTGTTGGACTGCCCGGCTGTGTTGTCATGTTAAACACATCGTTGCCTTGGGCATCTTGTGTAATAGCACCAAGCAAGTCTTTCTTGATTTGTGTGCCGTCTGGCATTTGAACCGTAATACTTTTGTCGTCACTTGCTACAATAGTACCTTCTTGGTCATTGCCGGTAGTAGAAGGCATTTCTTCTGGCACTGGCATTGTTTTTCCTGGTACTAAAGGTTTAACAATTTGTTTAACTTTCATTATATTCTCCAAGGCTTAATTCAGCACTTTGTAATTTGTTTATGTAACGTCTGAACTTATCAATTTTACCTCTAGCACGTAACAGTTTAAATGCTAGATTTTCTACACTATACTCACCGCCTTGTTCTAAGCCAGCTTGTCGTAAGCGTCTAATTTCAGACATAGTTTCCTTACAAGTATTTAAGTCATTTGAGCGCATCGCTTGGTTAATTCTGCTAGCATAGTTTCTAGCTTTTTTAGTAACATCTGCATCTCTAATTGTAGGAGGTTGATGTTTTGGTTTACTTAACCACTTATCATTTAGTAAACTATAGATTCCAGCTGAACGATGCGGTTGCTGTACGTCTTGTACATACAACTCAACATCAATGCCTTTGATCTTAATGTCGTGTGTGAAGTTATATTCGTTTTTCTTAGCAGAGTACAACTCGCCCAGTGCAACTTGGTTGCGCGGCATATCTACAACAAGGTGTAGATCTAAGTCACTGCTTTCAGCGTACCCGTAGGCCGCATTACTTCCGCTAATGGTAATATCTCTCAAGTTCAACTTAGGTACATTAAGGAACTTGGCAAAGTGCATGGCTATTGCCATGAGCTTATAGCGTACTTCGATTATTAGTTTATTGTTTTCCCAGATTTTTGGGTTAAGATTGTCGTGGTATACGACTGGGTTGATTGATTCTTCGAATTCTATGATCTGCATTTGTCATTATTTAACAGATTATAAACCGACAAATTTTAAAAGTGTTGCCATACTAGGATTACCAATCCATCCTGCACCAGCGGCAAATGCTAATGCTATCATTCCGTATTTCATCCACTTGTCTTTGATCTGCTGTAGATCTTTAATCTTCTCTGCCATCTCGGCATGCTGATTAGTTGATGCATCACGCATCTCTCTAAGTGTTCCAACTAACGAAGTTTGATTGGTTGTGATGTCCTGGCGGATATCATCAAACTTTTCATTAAAGTTATCAACTTTTGTCTCAAGTACGCTTACTCGCTCTGTTACTGTAGCCATCATGGCATCTCCAATGTTATAAGTCAGGGACTCGCTCCGAGTCATGTGCCTAGTGTATGATTGAATGCCTAATGGGTAATGCTATGCCTAGTACTCTATTTAGTCACTTTTTGGCAAAAACAATATTACGTCCGGGCCCGCCTGTGACAAAAACTGCATAGTGCTGTTCCATTAACTCGTCTAGCCCTTGTATATAGGGTATCAAGTTAAAGTCTTCTTTTAAATTGCCAACTGGGTCGCCGTCTGCTTCAAACAAGAAGTCACGTTCTGTACCAAAGTCAAAGCGCCATACTCTAATAACTTCATCAGTGTCAAAGCCTATAATTTTGCCCTTGACTTCTAGCACTTCGGGATTGTATGCAAATGCTACGTTGGCTCTAATTCCCAGTGTTTGCAATACCGTGTTGAAGTTTTGTTCCTTCCAACGTGCATGTTCTTTGCCTGCTTCAGGTCTGTATTGTCCAGTGTGCGTAATATCTACGAGGGTGTATAATTTGTATTCCATGGTAGTATTTAACCGTCGTAAAAAAGCCTACTGTGAAAGTAGGCTTAGTCTTCCCATCCCTGAGAAATAAAACTAATTAACCGCTAAATGGAGCAACACAACCAGCTACTACTGTAACTGTAGCGGCTACACCACCGTTACCGGCTGCGATTGCTGTTTCTAAAATACCAAAGTTTGCAGTTGGTGCTAAACCACCTGATGGAATTGCTGTACGGCTAGTTTCTGTATCACCAACGTATTGTGTGTCAGTTGCAATGATAACATTGAAGCTGTCTGTTCCAGCGTCTACTGGCGTAAACACTGCCCATACTTCAGCTGTTTGTTGCAATGCACGAACTGACTTGCTGAACAAGCTGTTTGCTAATGCGTGATCAACAAATACATCAGCGATAGCGATGTTTAATACGCTAAGTTGGCGTGTACCAAATTGTGTGGTTGGTGTTGTTTTTAAGTAGTTTGCGGCTACTGTGTTTCCGACTAATGATGGCATAATAATCTCCTCTGAATATGCTTATCAAATACTCGCACTCTGCGAGCTTTGTATATGTATTTAGTATCTGAGTTTAAAAACTAGTTCAAATCGCCAATTTTTGACGGATGTTTTTAAACCAATCTACAGTACCTTCCTTAAGATGAGGGTACTTTTTAGCCATGTCATCACGGAATTGTTCTAATCTAGGGCTATCAATACCGCCTACTGCTTGAATCATGCTTTCAACATTGCCTAACATTTCAGCAGTTGCGCCTTTGCCCAGTACAATCTCCGCTACTTTATCAATGTTGTGTGTAATTACTTTACCTGTGCTACGATCTTGTAAAGCACCGCCAAATCCGTTGTACTGGAATGTCTTGGGAGGATGTCCTGGAATCGTGTTAACTAAACTGCTCAGTGCAAACTGCTGATCTTGCCCTCCGTATGGGCTATCTTTAACTGAGTAGTCATGCTCGTGATGCTGGCCAATTTCGTGTGCATTAGCCATGGTCATCAAGTCTACTTGAAAGTACGCCGGCAAGCCTTGAATGTCTTGTCCCATAGGATAGCCTATGTGTACGTTCTTACCTATTTGCAATGTTGGATATTGCTGTGACATTTGTTGTGCTACTACTTTACGAACAGCACCGTCATCCATTTGAGGATCTAAGTTTAACTTTTGTTTAATCTTATCTGTATCTAAGAATATATCAATATCGCCAGAGTCGATCTTTGTGGTACCTTTGCTAGCATATCTATGTTCTGGATCAAACGAGCCTGCGCCGCCTGCTCTCCAGAAGCCTGCATCACCAATGCCGTCAAGTACTGGTTGTAGGTCTTGTTTAACTTGCAAGAACTGCTTAGGTGATAAACGTACTAGCACACCCTTAGTTGGGTTGTTTTCTAAGTAGTCAATTCCTAGCTTTTTAAGGGCATTACCGCTCATTCTTTATCTTCCTGTATACGTTTGATGCCACGCTTGAACTTGGTGCCATCACCAGACTTAATGCTGTTGATAAAGCGGCGTTCTAGTTCGGCGGCAGTTTCAATGTCGTAGTTTTCCTTGATGAGATTAATTAGATTAATAGCACTTTGAATTATGTTTGAACCGCGGCTTTCAACTACTAGGTCAGTGTCTCGACTGATACCTAGGTCGCTAAGTTCCTGCAAAATTGATCTGGTACTTTTACGCATATTTTTATTCTTCCAAGTGTATTTATAGTATACACGGATTGAATAATAATATCAATTAACTTGGTAAATGTTGCAGTGCCGTGTATACTTGCTAAATACTAAGTAGAAACCATGAGTAACTACACCAACACACAGGAAAGCAAAATGAAATATCTATCAGAAAAGATGCAGTCTATACTGGAACGTTTAAGTGAAATGTTCCCAGGTAGCAGTTATCAATCAAGTCTAGATGCTTATCTAGCAGACAAAGGCATTACCGATGCCGCTCAACTCGAAAACTATGTTCGCGAGTTCAACTACTCTCAAAAAGGGAATTATCTATGAAAACAATCATCAACTCAATCTGGTCATTTTTAGAAGCATTTGGCCAAGCACGTTATGCGGCTAGCCTTGCTCGTCAAGGTCGCGTGGAAGAATCCAAAGCTGTGTACAATGGACGAGCATGATCCAGTAGAATCAGTGGTCAAACACGTACACATCGTGCTACCCATTGTGGGAGCAGTATTGATGTTTATGTTGGCTTTCATTGCCATCACTATGGCTTGACGCTGTACAACACCTGATAAATATTGGCATGAACTTGGTGTACATTCATGGAGCAAATGCCACAAGCGAAAGCTTCAACTATATTAAAAGTAAACTGGGCACGGGCTTAGACCTTAATTATGACAGTCGAAATGGGTTTGAAAACAATCTAAAAGACATGCAGTCAACGTTGCAAAACTATAAGAACCTAGTGTTTGTTGCACACAGCTTGGGCGGTATATACGCATTGCATTTGGCCAACTCAATGCCCGAGTCCGTTAAGGGTGCTGTTACATTGAGCACACCATATGGTGGTGCTGAAGTAGCGGACTATGCTCAATACTTTTTACCATTCAGCAGACTGATGCGTGACATTGGACCCAGTTCGTGGGTAATGAAGCAGGCCAACCGTATCAAGATACAGCATCCGTGGACAAACATTGTTACTGTGAAAGGACAAAGTCCGTTCATGCATGGGCCCAACGATGGTGTGGTAACTATTGCCAGTCAACGGCATCATGGGGACATGGAACTGGTGGAAGTGGACTGTAACCACTATGAAGTTGTGCTGAGTGATGCAGTTGTTAAACTTGTGGAAGAAAGAGTAAACAAGTTTCGCTAATAAGTCATTCAGCTTTACACACAGTTATGTATACTGTATAATAAATACATGGACAGCAAAGTTGCTGTCAATACAGACATTACACACAGGAGATTATTATGTCACAATTCGAAACACCAAAACTACCAGAAGTTAAATTCAGCAAGAACGGTTACGAGATCCGCACAGACGTGCTGTCCATGGCCAAAGACGCTGTTATGGAAGAATACCACTCAAAGTTCCGCGGTTGGGAAATGTCAGTGGCCAAAGACGAAAAGACTGGTCAAGTTGTTACCAGAGTAGATATGCCAGAGTTTCCAGGCTTAGACAAGATCATGGAAGCGGCTGAAAAGTTCTATGGGTTCGTTAATACGGGCACAAAGAAGTAAGCATAGCTTTTAGTAGGTTGATACTATAAAAACACTAAAGGACTCTTCGGAGTCCTTTTTTATGCTTGTCTATATATTAGGTTTGATTTTATACTTGTAGGACTAAAGAATTCTTCTACAGTATGTATTGCTTGGCTTGTATCAAAATCCTTACAACTAAACACATCGATATAAGCGGCCTTTGTTGAATTAACAAAGTGTGCTGTTATATTGCTAGTTGTTATCATTTGCAGTAGACTATAGCCTTCGTTGTCAGTACCAACCAGCATGAGTTCTATTTGTGGACTACCATATGCTGTCATATTAATTCGTTCAATTAATGTAACAACAAAATTATTAATAGTTGTTCTATCAGTAATAGATTCTAGATTGCAATCGCTACAATCTAATATTAAGTGGTAACCCCAGCTCATGCAACGCTTTCTTGTCCAAAGTACGATGGATGTGCTTTACCCCAGTTGCGCATGATTACTGCCGCTCGGGCATTGGCTTCATTTTCTTGTGGTGATCCTGTAGATCCTGCTTCATCATCTTCTAGCTCATTGTCTAAGTCTTGCTTGTAGTGTACAAGTTCATGTGCTAATGTACGGCATACATCCATGATGTGACGATTCTTTACTGTGATAGTAATATGTTCGTCGCCCGGAGCATATCCACCAAAGCTTCTACGTTCCATAGACTCTTTGTTATCAAACACAAAGTCAAACTTAGGCAAGCTGGTTAGCTCTAAGTCTTTGGCGGCAAAACGGATAAAGTCCAATAGGATTGGATAGGTATCCTTCTTGTTTAGACTTTCAGTTAGGAGTTCTTTAATCTTCATATATGTACTTATTAGAAGCCGTTAGTGGAAGTTCTGTAAAAGATTTTACCAGTAAAGTCTGATGTCTTGGCCTGTCCTGGATACTCATAACTGACAGTTAGCACTCCTGGACCGTCTGGACCATTACCAAACATCACACGCAAGGGAATGTATGTGCCTGCTGTTAGAGCGACTGTAGTTGACACTTCACTCTCGCCGTGTAGACCGCCGTTTGATATAATCACGTTAGTTAATGTATCACCGCTTCGCCAGTTGGTAATAGCATTGTCGCCAAACCACAAGTAAGCACCGTCATCACAACTCAAATATATTGTGTAGTTGCCAGTGTATGTTACTCGTAAGTAACCTTTCAGCATCATACTAGTGGAGTTGGGTAGGTCTGGTTCGTTGATGTCATTGTCAGCAGCGTCAAAGTTATTAGGAGCAGCCTTTAAGGCAGCAGTATCAAAGAAGTTAGCACTTTCATAATGATAACCTTCATAGTTAGTACGCCATATACCTGGGCTTACTTCAATAACTTCACCGTTGTATGTTGCTTCGGTGTTTGGATCGTACCAAGGACGACCTTGTAATAATCCGCTGGTGTTGGCGTTGTCAACAATATCGGTACCATCATATTGTGTTGGCAAAAATGCAAGATCGTAAGTATTTTTAGCACGATAGTACGGTTTGGTAGCATCTAAACTACCAGTAATGGTGCCATCTCTAGCAACTACCTTGCCCTGACGTTTAGCTTCAGCTATGTCAAGTTTAGCAATCTGCCTAGCCTCTTTGTCTGCTCCGCCGCCGCCACCTAACTCAGTTGCGTATATGACAAATGATGTGCCGTTGGGAATTAACGATGTATTAAGTTCACCAGCACCACTGCCTGCAAGGGCTAGTGAATTTGCTGTGGTGATAGTCCAAATGTCAACACCAGACTCACTAGGATCATTGGATTCACCTGTGCCATCAGGTTGGTTCATTGATCTTGTAAAACTGGGTTGGCCGTTGGCTGGCACAAAAGTCCAGTTCCTAGCACCAGCACCCAGGGCAATTACCTGTGCCATGTAAGTGTCTAAGGTGCCACTGTCTTTTCTAGTGGCTAGGGTTCCTACTCCGTATGCGTCATAGTTGAACGTGCCCACTGCCACTAGATAACTGCTGGCGCCGCCCCCGTTAAAACTGGTTGCTGTTAAGCCAGTTGGTATTGTCAGTGTTGATATTCCGTTTAGGGCCATTATTTGTATCCTCTAACAATATTTATGCTATAAATACGTTACTATGATAAACATCGAACCATTCGAAAAACTAATTACAGATCTTAAAGAAAACGGCAAATACCGTGTATTCAACGATATTCTGCGTGAAAATGGCAAGTTCCCACAGGCTATTTGGTATGGCCCTTACAACATTAAGAACATAACCAACTGGTGTAGCAACGACTACTTGGGCATGGGACAAAGCAAGGTAGTACTAGATGCCATGCACACCGCATTAGACATGACTGGCGCCGGGTCAGGCGGCACACGAAACATTGGTGGTACCAGTCACTATCACGTGGCGCTAGAGCACGAGTTAGCTACTTTACATAAGAAAGAAAAAGCCTTGTTGTTTAGTTCAGCTTATGTGGCCAACGAGTGGACCTTGATTGCTCTGGCTAAAATTATTCCCAACATTGAATACATCAGCGATGAAAACAATCACAACAGTATCATTGTAGGCATTCAACACAGTAAGGCTAAGAAAGTTGTGTTTAAACACAATGACTTAGCAGATCTAGATCAGAAACTCAAGATCAGTTTTGCACAGGGCAATGTACCGTGTGTGGTATTTGAATCAGTATACTCAATGGACGGTGATTGTGGACATATTAAAGAGATATGTGAGTTAGCTAAAAAGTACAAAGCCATTACCTACATTGACGAAGTACATGCTGTTGGCCTGTATGGTGAGAAAGGTGCTGGCAAGTTAGAGCAGTTGGGACTACAAGACAAAGTTGACATAGTCAACGGTACCTTGGGAAAGGCCTTTGGAGTCCAGGGCGGTTACATTGCTTGTAAGGCTGTTGTAGCAGATGCTATTCGTAGTGTTGCCGCTGGTTTTATCTTTACAACAAGCATGAGTCCTGTTACTTGTGCTGGCGCATTGGCCGCTATCAAGTATTTGAAGGATCATAATGAAGTGCGTGAAAAGCATCAAGAACGTGCTCGTAAACTAAAGCATCGTTTAGGTGTTGCCGGCATTACTGTTATGCCATGTGCTAGTGAACATATCGTTCCTGTACTAGTAGGAGATGCTAAACGTGCCAAAGCAATGAGTGATGCATTATTAAACGATCACAACATCTATGTGCAGGCAATTAACTATCCTACAGTTGATGTAGGCACTGAACGATTACGTTTTGCGCCTACTCCGTTTCATGATGATGGAATGATTGAAGATCTAGTTAAAGCACTTAAAATAGTCTTTGAGAAGACAGGTACTTAACATATTCTGCAATACCATCTGCGGGAGTTAGAAAGCTATCAACATCTACTCCGGCAGAGTATAAGTTAGTAACATCAGCACGAGTATTGAGTTGGTACTGAGCTTTTAAATCTTTGGGCATAGGGATATATTCTTTATGCCCGTTCTTATGATTGCTTATAATAAGATCTGCAATAGACTCAAAGCTATAACTAGATCCAGTGCCTACATCATAAGTTCCGGGTTTATAGTTGTTAACAAAATGATAGATAGTCTTGGCAACATCTTCTACCCAAATAAAGTCTCTGCAATAGTTGTTGCTATTTTCAAATATCTTTATAGTGTTAGTGTCTACCAGTTGATTGTACCAATGATAGATAGTACTGGCCATACGACCTTTGTGTGATTCATTAGGACCATACACATTAAACAGTCTTAGTATAACTCCATCCATGTCTTGTTCGCTAGTTTGTTTACTGTTTGCATACAAGTTTAATGGCCCAGTACCGTTGCCGTATACTGCCGCAGTGCTGGTAAAGATAAACGGAATGTTATTCTCTTTACAAATAGTATTCCAATGGTGAGTTGGACTTATGTTAGTTAAGTTAATGCTTTCTTGATTAGTTTCAAGTGTGCTAGAGTTTGCGCCAATATGTATAACGCATGTTGGATCTGTAATGTTACCATTAAACGATCTATACTTCTTACCTTCTAAGTAGCGGCTGGGTATAGGTTCTATTTCAACTAGGGCAATATCATCTATGCCTTGTTTGTTTAAGTAACCAAGTACAACGCTTCCAATAAACCCATTTGCACCTGTTAAGACAATCATAGTAGTTGATCCAACCGTGGAGCATATACTCCAACATGCTGTACTGTGATGCCGCTAGCTCTAATAGCAAACTTAATTGCGGCTTGTACATATTCTTGTATTAGATACTCATAAGCAAATGCCGCAAGGAATGTATCTCCAGCACCAGTGACATCAGTAACATCGCCCACTACTTCTGCCGGGAACACCCAGCCGTTCCAAACTGCACCATCACTACCATGTGTAACAATTAGCCATCTGTCGTCGGGTAAACTTGTAGCACGTTTATGCTCTAGTTTGTTAATCTTTATATAACATCCGTTGAATCTAGCTAGGTCTGTTTTCTTTGTGTCAATAAAGATTGGGCCTTTGAATCTACTGCGTAGATCTTCAACTAGTTCGTAAGTAACTGCGCCTTTGTTATAGTCACTTATCACAATGGCATCGTATGCCGGCAATTCACTTTCAATTGTTATAGGATCGCTAGCTGTGTCATTGTCTATGCGAAGTAATTGTTGTTTACTACGTTGATCAATTATACGCTTCTTCTTACTAGTACTGCCGTGTAAAAATTTTACATCACATCCTAACGCTTCCAAATTCTTACGCACATTGCCTGCCATGCCGTCTAAGACTATTTCATACTTAGGTTCAAACACCGGCACGGGAGCTTCTGGACTAATACGATCAACAGTTCCGTAGACATAAGTGTCTACGCAATCATCACCGATTAGTAATATCTTTAATTGTGTTAGTGGTCGAGTATTCATTTATTCTCTCAAAAAATTCTATACGTTTACAATGCTCTTCACCGACTATAGGTTTACCCTTCCAGTCAGATCCTTTAACCATTATATCGCATTCTTTTATTAATTCAATTAGCTCTTCATCTGTATTAAAGATACATACTTCTTCTACATCCTTTAGTGCAGACAGTATGCAAGCACGTTCAAACTCGCCCTTAATTGGTCTACTAGGACCTTTAAGTGATTGTACACGATCGTCACTGTCAATGCCTACTAACACAGTATCACCCAGACTACGAGCATAGGCAATCAATGCAAGATGCCCTAAGTGCAGTATATCAAATGTTCCGTTAACGAATACTTTCATTCTAGTGACTCTACAAATTGTGCTAGGTTATCAAATATTACTACACGCCGTTTGATTTCTTTATTTGAATAACGACCTAGCTCTTGTTCTGTTTCTTTACCGTATCCTGTACGTACTAACACAGGCTTAGCACCCATACGAACTGCGGCTTTGAGATCTTTCATCTTGTCGCCAACATAGTAACCTTCTTTAAACTTGATTGCTTTGTTTTCTTTCTCACAGCGTTTGAACATGCCCGTGTTGGGTTTAGCAAACGGATCATCTTTACGACTGCTAGCAGAGTAGTACAATGCATCAATAGTAAAGCATCCTGCTTGTCCTAACAGTTCATACATGTAGTCGTGGACTGCATCTACGTCTGCTTCTGTAAACAATCCTTTTTCAATGCCGCCTTGATCAGTGATGATTGCAATCTTATAACCCTTACGGCGCAGTTCAGCCATGGCTTCAATACTACCAGGAATGGGTTTAAATGCATCAGCTTTAAAACAGTATGTGCCAAGGTCCTCGTTGATAACACCGTCACGGTCCAATCCAACTACACATTTAGATCCAATCTCCGAACCTCCACCGGTCCAGATAATATTAGGTTGGCTCACGTTGGTTATCTCCGGGCATTACTCGATAGTTGTCTTCTACGCTGTCTGCTGTTGACACTTCCAGAATTGTGCCGGCTTCTAAACAAACTATTTGATGAGGATGTAACGGTGCAATATGGAATACATCTCCGGCAATTCCTTCATACTCAAAGATTTTTGCATCACTAGTTTGAATAAATCTAAGCATAAACTTACCACTCATTACCCGCCAAGTTTCTTCTTTGACACTATGAAAGTGCATACTGAACTTTGCACCCTGATTGAAGTGCATAAACTTACTACAGTATTTGTCATTGGTTGCCCAAATCTCTTCACTGCCCCAACCTTTAGTTACAATACCTGTTAATCTTGTCATTGTCAGTCCTTTAGTATATTTTATACTATAACGACCGTAAGGTCAACTAGATTTGACTAATAAAGGGAAATTAATTGAGTAACGCCAAATACCAAAGCGGCACGGGCTTGTTGGTCGGCGGCCGCTTCTTCTAGTTTATCTGTACTGATTAAATCTTGTAAGATCTCTTTGGCTTCGCTGGCGCTTAGTTGTCCAGCACCCACAGCTTGGTGTACTTGTAGTGCATACTGGGCACGTTCTGCGGCCCAAGTGTTACCACTGTTCATTAACTCTGCTAATGCACTCATTAGAATCTCCCTTGTACTGATTTAGCCAGTATGTCTGCTTGTTGTTGTATAATCTTCTTCTTTAGGTCACAGTATAATGGACTCACCGGACCTTTGGCTACACGCTCTTGCAATTCTTTAACAGTATCTTTGATAGTGCCTGTTAGTTTGTTTATGTCACGTGTGGGTTTGGTCTGACTGTAGATGTCAAACCATTCTACATTCTTGGCCAGCTGATCAACTTGTGGTTTCAAGTCTGTTTTACAATCAAAGTGTCTAACCTGTTGTTGTATATCTGTTATGCTCTTGGCTTGATTAACATCCCAACTGCTGGGAATGTATTCCATAATGCTGGCACAGCCTGTTAAACTTAAAAATGCCGCAATCAATAATAGTTTTTTCATTTCTTTTTTGCCCTTCCTGCTTTCATATTGGCTAGCCAGTGTGCTAGTTGTCCCTTGCGTCCACCTTGCTTGGCAGTTTTACGCAAGCTACTTACTGATGCTTTGGTATTGACACCGTGGCGTTTGGCATCGCCTTTGTCTTGGGGATTCTTTCCATCAGCAAAGTTTTCATTCTTAATGCTTTCTCCACCGCCACCATCACCGCCACCAGCGTCTCCACTACTGTCGCTGTTGCCATAGTTTGAGAAATATCCGTAACCACCATATAGACTAGGACCATATGCGGCTCTGCGAGGTTTGCGTTTTTTCTTACGTTCTTCTAAAGTCTGATCTTCATTAGTACGGTGATACTCACTTGCTTCACCTTCTAAGCTCACCTGCCACGCATAGAATTTAGTTTGTGGATATTCATCTTTGAGTTCTACAAATGATTCCAAATTAGGCACAGCATCATCGTACATAATAGCTTTGGTATAATTGCCTTTGTTTAATAAATCACGTATAATAATCTTTTTCTTTTCTTCTGTTTGCATCTTACCTTGCATGTTACCTGCACGATAAACATGGACCTTGCCCATGTCAACACCATACTTGCGGAACGTGTCTAAGAATAATTCGCGGTCATCAAAGTCAGCACGGGCAGTAACCATAACAACTTTATTGCCTGTAGCAATATCATTCTTAAGTTGATTAAGCATAGGTATGATTGGTTTAGCATTGTTGAAGAATTCTTTTGCATTGGCAAAGTCTCCAAAATCAAACTTCTCACCGTCTTGTAATTTGTAGTGTGTAAAATTGTGGCTGTTTAGACTGTTAATGACCCGCCTGTCTTTAACAACATGAACTTTTGTTTGTGTGTGAACTAGGGTGTCATCTATGTCAAAGATAACTAATTTACGTGGAGTAAATTCTTGCACTCTCATTTTATTTCAAGCCTTCAGTCACACTTTGTTTCTCTAAATGTTTTTTAACTTGTTGTAACTCTGATTGGTCTAAGTCATCCAAGTGCTCTTTGCCCGTTAATCGTTTGGTAAGACGAAGGAAACTGGGTTCATTATCCCATTTAACGCCCTTACGGTCTGCCAATTTGTGTATAGTGTTAGGTGTTATGCTTTCAGTTACATTATCTAAAAATGTACTGGCAAATTTCTTACACTTATCTCGTAATGATGAATCTGTTGTTTCTAACAGAGTAAATTGTCTTGCGTCATCATCTTCTTTTTCTGTAGGATCTATATATCCACAGTAGACTTTCTTTACATTAGATTGATTCACAACATTGGTACAACTTTCACCATAACGCTCATCCGTATGTGTTTGATCACAAGGACTCAGTGTAGTGATTATAATACTGCCGCTTGGAATTGAACCATGTTGTTTCTCATATGCTTCCATGGCAGCACGTTCTGCATGAATTCTTTTTCCGTTGCTAGCAGGACGATTTAATCTAGCAACTAATTTGTTATTGGGATCTAACACAGCAGACGCAACCATACCATAATCTTTATTACTGGATTGTCCTTTTTCAACTAGGTCACAGAGTTTAGATAATATTGCATCTAACTTAGAATAGTTGCTGATTTCAAAATCACTAGCTCTCATTTTTTCTTACCTGCACAATGCGCCTTTTGAGAGAATCCCTTAGGGCTAGCACAGTTGATTGAGCTCTTATACTTCTGTGTCCATTTTTCTTCTAGGGCGGCTTCATCTATTGCTTTCTTAAATCCTTTGCCCGGAACCCAACCAGCAATAGGTTTACATTTACAGGTACCTGGTTTACAGCTACAGTTAGTCATACCACATTGTAGACAGCGTTTTTTTTCGCTTTCCGATACACTTTCGTTAGGTACACAGTTATTAACACGAACACCGCCTTTGATCTTGGTGCCTTCTTTATGTTTACCCTTCCAGCATTTGGGATCCAGTCTCTGTTTCAATTCTGCAATGTGTGTTTCGCCTAACATGATTAACTCTTGCATTTGTTCAATGCTTTCACAGTTCCAGCGGCGTAAGGCCAACGCTTTAGGAGTAGGCTTACCATTAGGCTTTTTCATAGGACCTTTGTTGCCGCCCATCCTAGCACAAAAACTCTTGCGGCGCTTGGCTGCTTTACTACCAGCTTTTAATTTACTAGGTTTGGTAGTAACAGCAGTTTTTAATTTGCTGCCTGGATTCTCTCTGCGATAAGCATTGACAGCTTTTTGACTTAGACCATCTGTCTTGTCTTTCTTGTTGACCTTGTTCCAGTCTTCGTTAAGTAATTCGGATATTTTCATATTAAGTATTTGGAAGTTTCATTGGGTTTAGATTACGATCAAGGCGCTGGCTTCCCATGCCACCACCGCTAGTCATTCTGTTAGTAAAATTGCCGCTATTCTGATTTGTTGGCAACGGCGGAGTTGGTAATGCGCTTGGACTTTTCTCTTTGTTAACTAACGGCACATGTTTTTGGGCAGGTTGAGCTCTAGTAAGGGCAAACCTGGTTCCATCAGGGCCATCTGCTATGCGAGTACCTATTAACCCCATTGTTGGTGCCAGTCGATCTATCATACGTAGATATGCTTTAGTTCTACTAGGTTCTACACTGGTAAAATAAAGTGAATTTATATCTGGTCTTGTATCAAGGTAATGTTTGAGATTTCGAACTACTCCTGTTAGAATCTTTGGCGTTGCACCACTACTGTCGCCGGAGATATCAAAGTTTTTATTTCTATTAAACTCTACACTAACGCCATCTTTTGCTTGTGGGGAGGAATAGTGGATTGGTGATATCACAGTTTGTATTTCTTTACCAGTATCATCTGTCCACTTAGCTACTGTACTACCGCTGTCCTTACTGGTATGCCACTTAGTCTCAGGTGCAGGCCCAGTTATATCTAAAACCTCGCTAATGATCTCAGATATTTTCATTTGTTATTCTCCGGTGGGCAACAGAATCTAGGATCGCACCAATCATAGTTTGTATCATAAGTTTGTCCAATGTATCCAGCATAAGCTAGGCTCATGCCAATACCATAAATGGCTAGGCCTGTGATAAATTTATTACACAGGACTGTAAGGGTTGCGCGGTCTATCATATCCATCGTCCTCTGGGTATACTGGGTAGTCATTAGGGTTCATCAGTTACACCAACTTTGTTTAGCATCACCATAATATTCTCTCGCAAATCCGTTAGCAATTAATTGAGCACGTAAGCTCTGTCCGTTTAGAATGAGGTCGCCCAAAACACGACCACCAAATTTATCCCAACCATATAGAATGACTTGTCGCTGTTGGCTGGCATTAATGAGACCTTTAGTGAAAACGGAAGCGGCTTCACCACGTTGCTTTTCGCTGTCGCATTGACCTCTAAATCCTTTTTCCGGAGTATCGACTCCATAGACTCGTACCGCAAGTTCGGGCTTAAGGGGTGCAGGTAGAAAGGGTGCGGCGATAACAACTGTATCGCCATCCGTTACTCTGATAATTTGTGCGTCATATGTAACGCCTTGGGGTGTTTTTTGTGCAAATGCTAGTACTGGGACTAACAATAATACTGCTAATAGCTTCTTCATATAAACTCCGTGTTAACAGAGTATTTATTAGAAATTATTGTTAAACCAGCCTATCTTGCGGCCTTCTGCAATACGTTGGTCGTGTTCTTCTACACTGCCAGGCCAGCGCCACGCCCATACTGCTACAAACAACATGAAGATGCCTGTACTTAATATACCAATAGGTTTAACCCCTGTAAACCACATGATCAGCAAACTTGATGTCATCATGGCTAGCATGAAGTATTTCATCTTATTAGGGAATACACGCTTGGTATTCCAGTTGGTTAGGAACGGGCCAAACAGTTTGTGATTGTATAGCCAGGCGTGCATCTTAGGCGAACCTTTGGCAAAACAATAGGCGGCGGCCACTACAAAAATACTGTAGGGTATGCCGGGTGTAATTAACCCAACATACGCCATACCTAAACTAATGAATCCTAGGACTTTCCATAGGAAACGCTTTACCGGATGAATTGTAACCATTCTTCGAACCTCACATTGAATTCTTGTTTCTTGCGCTTATTTACAAGATCATAGAAGTCGGGCTTGTAAGGTTTGACTTTAGGCTTCCATCCTTTGGTCTTGTCGGCCTTGGCCGCATTACATGGAGCACACGCTGTACATGTGTTTTCCCATGTGGTCTTGCCACCTTGGCTAACTGGAATCACGTGATCCAGCGTTGCTTCTTTGCGTTCAATACTTGTACTGCAATATTGACACTTGCCACTGTCTCGTAGGTATACATTAGCCCGACTGAAACGTACTGCGTTCTTTGGCTTCATATACTCACGTAACATGATAACTGATGGAACTTGGGTTTCCCAACGGGCTGAATGCACAATCCAATTCTCGTGATAAAGCAATACATCGGCCTTGTCTAAAACCATGTATTTGATTGACTCTTCCCATGTGATTGTGCTTAACGGAAGGACGCTTACCGGCAACCCGTCTGCATTTAATACTAAAGTATCTGCCACTTTGAACCTCTTTCTGTGTTGTGTTTTACAGACCCAACCAGTTAAGTGTACATTGTACGCTCAATTTGTATTTACGTCAATATGCTTTGAGCGAACTCTAAACCACTTCGATCAAGGGCATTGCACCATTGATCCTTAGTGTCTGACCCGTATACTAGTTCGTAATCGGCACTGGCCAAACACCAACTTGTTTCTTCATTCCAGGGGGTTTGACCTTTGATCTCGCCAACTAACTGCCCCGGACTCCAACCGCACATGCCCAAAAATAAACGCCATTGCTCCGGGCGGTCTCCCATAGCTAGTCTAGGTAATATATCATCTGCTGAACTTATACTAAACTCATCGTTTATTTGCATTGTGTTCTTGCAGGTCCATTCGTTACTGTGTAAGAAGCTCAGGCTCTTAACATTAACAGGGCCACCTAGATAAACAAATCCAGGAACATCAACTTGATGTCCTAGTTGTTCACCAAACTCTACAATGCTCATTTGACTACGCTTGTTCAACACTAGTCCTACACTGCCTTGGGAGTGATGTTCTGTTACCATGATAACAGTCTTGTGCCAGAAGTTACCTTTTACAGCAGGCGGCGCGATTATTAAATTACCAACAATATTCATATGAGATATTTATTGTTACTTACTATAGAGTTGCGCTTCTTTGGCACGTTCTCTTCCCTTTGCCTCTTTATCTTGTGGACGTTCAAACTCTACGCAAAACCAGTACGTTGCTTCTTCAGGTGATTTAAATGTTCTAGCGGCAAATGCTGGCCCTTTTCCTATACGTGATGACAAGGCAAAATCAATTTGTCCTTGCCAGTTAGTTTGCCACTTGCCGGGGCCGCCACAGGCTTGCGCCATTGAACTAAAGAACCCCTTACCACTAAAGGTAAGATCGTGAAACATAAACAATCCACCACTTGGTCCTTGGCTAGCATCACTGTGTACCCAACGACCCGGTTGCCAACCGCTTTCCCATTTACAGTTTACTACCATAGCGACTGCATGGTTAAAACTTAGCTTGTTTGCTATGTAAGAACGCATTTCTCTCCAGTTGATCTTGTCTTTAGAACTAGGACCAAACTGTTTCATTTGTTCTGGTGTGGCACCTTTAGGAGTATAACCATTTGACACTGTGACTGATGTTTGGGGTTCAGGAGTAGTTGGCTTTTCAGTACTAGGAGTAGTTGGCTTTTCCGTACTGGGAGTAGTTGGCTTTTCCGTACTAGGAGTAGCTGGCTTGTCAGCGGCAGCTAGTTTGTCAGTCTCAGTTTTATTGAAGGCCGCAACGTTTACTCCAGCTTTACCCATGATGGCATTAAGTATGCCGTCTAAGTCCTCGTTGATCTTTTTAAATTCTGAATATCGCATAATTATCCTATATACTTCATTGGGTCTACTGGACGGCCGGCAACATATTTTTCCCAGTGTAAGTGAGGACCAGTAGAATTTCCACTGTTGCCGCTCAGTGCTACTACATCGCCTTTTCTAACCAGTTGTCCTAGTTTAACTTTTACTTGTGACAAATGTAATAGTCGATGTTTTAATCGTCCGGCACCATCAGTTAAATTAACATGTAATCCGGCTATACTATTGTTGTCAATAGATCCAACAAAACAATCTTCAGGAGCTTTGACTGGTGTTCCAACCGGTACTGCAATGTCAGTTCCCCAATGCATGCCTCTTGCACGTTGTCCAAATGGGCTAGTTAGTGAGCCGTTTGCAGGCATTTCAATGCCTGTTGATGTTCGTAATGTTATCCCTGGATGAGCTTTAAATGTTGTATCGCTGGCTGGCTTATTTACATCCATAGATATATTATTTGCATCTGTTGTCTTATTGCCAGCTGTGATATCTATACCAGCTTTGCCCATTATAGCGCCAAGTATATTATCTAGGTTTTCGTTAACATTTTTAAATTCGTTGAATCGCATATTAACTCCAGTCAGGCAAGGGACCTCCGTACTTCTGTCCTTTGATACGGTGCCCTCCTACTTTAATACGACTCTTTTTATCTTTGCCTAGCTTATGTGATTTCTCACCATCACGGGCACGTAGGCCTTGTGACTTACAACTTGACAGCATACTAGCACCTAAGTCTGCGTCGGGCTTAGAACTTTTACATAGTTCACGTGATGCTTTACCATGCTCGTCTAAAACTTTATCGTGTGATGTACCACAGTATTCACATACTGTTTTATATCGAGATTCTGTAGTATGCCCTCGATCAGGACGGCTTCCAGGACGAGCCGGGCGTTTAGGGTGTGTGCCGATGGCACCTTCGGTGGTGAATTCTTTTGCTCTCATAGTTATGTATTTATTGTTCTTACTGGGCTAAGAACTCAAATACATTTAACCATTTACGCTTGCCTATAGTGGCTTTTAACTTGGTTAGATCAGCCTTTGTAGTGTGTCGCATACGCTGTTTTTCAGCATCTGGCACAGGTTCAAACTCTAACTCTACACTCTCTTGTTCTGCTATTTCTTCTGCAATATCTAGAAAGCTGTGGGTTAACCCTGCACCACAATTCCATATACCGGAACCGTTAACCTCTTTGATAAAGTCTATGTGTAAACGACATACATCACCAACCCAAGTCCAATCTCGACGGATATGTTCAGCATTTTCCCATACTGTGATCTTGCCTTCTTTGCGGGCTTGTGTGCGCCACTTGACAATAGCATTGGCACGTTTGCCTCGTAGATGCATCCACTTGCCGTAGACATTAAAGTAACGGAACCCCTGTACATATATGTTTACATTCTGTTGTGGCCACCAACGATCAAAGAGGTACTTAGACCATGCATAAGGTGTTTGTGGATGACAAGGAGCATATTCACTAAAGTCTTTACTATCACCGTAGACACTACTTGAGCTAGCATACTGTAAGTTTACCCCGTGCAAATTGCACTCGTTGAACAACCACTGGGAGAACTCGTAGTTTTGTTTGAGTATGGCTTCTACATCATTACAAGTCATATCAGCAATAGCACCCAGGTGTATTACCCAGTCATAGCCACTTACGTCAGGACGTTCTGTTGGATGCCATTCATAGCCGTCAATGTGCCAACCTTCTTCTTGATTGAGCCAGGCAAGCATATTGCGGCCAATAAATCCCTCATGGCCGGTTACTAGTATTCTCATGCTAGTATTTAATCAGGTAGGTCTTGTGTAAAGTTCCACTCTGGCACAATGAGTTTTAGTCTAAAGTGTCGCTCTGCAATTAAACTTTCTACATACTCTTGTAACTGAATCATAGGCACAGTATCATTTAACCACTCTGTTTCCCAATCATCAATAGTCCAGATGTTGTCTACATATTGTGTTTTAATTGTTCGCTCCAATGCTTTAGCATGGGCTCTCAATCCTCCATAGATCCGCATGTTAACAATTCCGCCCATATGTGAACAGTATTGTTTATTGCGTTCCTTTGGAGTTTGCATGATGCCAAACCCAGGACGCCCAAACGGGCTTTGGATTAGGTATAGGTAGTACATTATTCAGCTAGGTTCAAAATGTCTTGGTCAAAAAACTCAATAAGTCCGTCGAAGTGGTCAAGTAAAGTAGGTGCGACTCGTTCCTTGCCACCAAAATGTTGATATAGTTGAATCAACGCACAAGCATAGGCATCGTCGTCCCATGCGGCTTGATAACCATATCGCTGTACAGTCCAACGGCGATGTGCTTCTGTAACAGACTCTTGGAACTGTGACAAGTTACCAAAGCAACTTTGTACCATTGCGGCTAGTTCTTCTTGGAACTTAGGAGTCAACTTGATCTTAGCACTATCAAACTGGCGGCACAAGTCACGGAACACAAAGAACAGACTAACGTGAACGTTTTCGTAGTGAAAATACTTATGGTGCCATTCACATGATTGTTCTACTTCGTCATCATTAAGAGTTTTAAACGTAGCAATGTTAGTAAATGTTCCGGGATACTTAGCCAAGTCACTTTCGGTCTCAACCGGAAAGCACTCGTACTTTTCAGCAACACTAACCTTCTTTTCAAGATCAACGTCTTCCTGATCAGACTTGTCTTTGTCAATGCGCACGATGAAGATACTATTACGCATCTGTTGGTATGCTGACTGCTTTTTCTTGCCCTTGCCGTTAAGAATACTAAATGCACGTCGAGCATAGGCTAGATTATTAGTTTCAATGTATTGGAATGGAAATTCAAATTCTCTCCAGTCAGTGTGGCCCGGTACTAGACCAGCATCAATTAATGCGGCAACTGTACTAACAGTATGTTGACTGTCAATACTAATAAACTTACCTTTGGTAGTTTTAATACACTGAGCTGTTTGTAGCAATGCCGGGTCAAACAAGCCTGGGTCAGCAATGCGATTAGCACAATGCTTGTCATCTAATGCACGTTGGATGTCTTCATCAATATCAATCGATCCAAGTTTCTCCATTGAGACTTTTGGCAAGCGTGTAAGGTCAAACTGTTTGCTTTGGTTAGTCCAAGCCTTGATTGTTTTCTTCCAAGCCGCACTCTTGTTAAGAGTATTAACTCGATCTTGAAGATTAACAGTCTTACCAGATCCACGTTTGAGAGGATTGATTTTAACCATTGGATTTGGTTTTTTAGTAACGTCCTCGTATTTGAACTTGAATGTCATACATGCCTCTGTGTGTTAATATGTGTTTATTATAATGCCATTCCAGAAAGTTGTCAACTCATTAGAACGCTGATCGATTGTAGACAACGGGCATTTCGCAAATGTATTTCCCATTCCAAAGATGTTTGATAGTATTGCAGTCACCGCCTGAAACGGTTGACCCTGCGTGATCGCCAATACTCTTACCTGTGACAGCGTAACTGCCTATACTGGCCACGTTATAAACGGCACAGCCGTTTAAGCAACCAAGGCAAAGAATCGCGATAAGAACGCTTCTTGTCTGCATGAATAACTTTCCAATGTCTGTGTGTTTTCGTAAAGAACCCATGGGTCATTATCCCTAAGCTCTATTCCTGTTACTTTAAATAGTAATCCTGATGCGGTACTGAATAAATCACCTAACTTCATTGTGTAATCATCCTAATGTAGGCTACAACATCAATAGTTGAGATTAGCATGTAATTGGCAATCATACCAGTTGAACCTCTAGTCCAAGCGGCCCACGCAAATATACAACATTGTATAATGAACAGCGGATATAAAAATATAAACGGAGGATTTGGTAATGTATAACCCATCCATATTGTACAACTGATACTCATGAACCATGCAACTAACTCCAAACTAAATCGCAACGGGTACTCATTATAATCTTGTTTAATCCAATTTATAGTGTTTTTAATAGTCATAGTATAGTTATAAAAAAAGCCCACGACTCTGTGGGCTTTTTGACTAAGCAGTATCTAATTAAAGAGTAATGCCCATTGCCTTGGCTTTATAACCTAAGGCAATAATTTCACGTGATGGCTTACCCATAGCGTATTCAGTTACCTGAACGCCATTGCCAGCTTTACGTGCATTAGCATAGATCGCATAACCGTTTGAACGGATACGGCTTACTTCTGCGCTAATGTTCTTAACGCCAAAACGCTTTTCAGCTTGGCTAGCTGTCAATGTGTCGCCATTGTACAATGCGTTGAAGATCTTGTAAGTCTTAGTTTCTGGATTGAAAAATTTCATATTGTTTCCTTTGTGTTTTATATCAGTGTGTCGGTGCGTATCACCAACGTTTTACTAGTATAGTACAACACAAGATATTAAGCAAGTTCTTTGGCAGAATTTTCGTTAGATATTTTTCCAAAAAACTTCTGTGTTGGAAAACGTTTATGGGCTTCAATCAGCAAGCTACTCAAATCTGGTGCTTGGGCAACAAATTGTTTGGTATCTTTAATGTAAGCATAAAGTCCGTTGCCAACTTGTTCAATGAACAATTCAGTGCCTTCTGCACTAACAATGCCATCGTCCTCTTCCTCGTTTATCTTTTTGATCTTGTTAAGCATGTCAATAACACGTTCTGGATTTTCGCTGATATTGGCTAGAAAGATAATACCCCTAGCATGCCAACCAATCCAAAATGCAACTACGGCCACGACAATGTATATTAAAAAGTCCATAAGAATCTCCAATTGGTAAGTTTATTTAATCAATTCTAAGTTAATAATTTTGGCTACCCTAGACCCTACATCTTCTCCGCTGGGGATCACGTAAGTTTGGCTATCGTGTCGATCCTTACGGTCGTCATATCTGCGCACATTCAAGATGCGGCCACCTACTGCTGATGTCAGTTCAAAGGTGATTCGATCTTGTCCTTCGGCATTGCCGCGTTCTACCATTGCTGTTGTACCCATACCTATTGCCATTTGTTTGTTATTTTTTAGCCAGCTGTTTTGTGGTTCTTCGTATTCGCATTTGTTTTCCCACATATGACGAACTTTGGTGTAAAGCCATTTATCAAAGATCTTCATCATCTGAGCTTTCATCTACGATTGCTACTTTTCCATGTCCTGATAGCAGATTATGGACTAGCTGTGTTTTACCTTCAGCCCATTCCTGATCACTCAGTCCATGCCATCCTACACATTTACCCGTTGGGCTACGGCCACAGCCGCAGTTACCAAACTCTTTGGGGTTTTCAGTTGCTCTTATTTGCATTTTTAATCCTCTCTATAATTAGTTTTGCTTCGCTGAACTCACCATCTTCAAGATAGTGTTCAATCAGTTGTTCCATTTGCTGGTGTAAGCCACGCAGGTACGGGCGTTGGTGCGCCGTTGAATATGGTTGTGTCCATTTAATAGTGTATAAATGTCTAGGTTCCATTAGTATGATCCTTTGTTAGTGCTGATACAAATAAAAACTTTTCGTATGCTTTACGAACAGTTGGGTTAGTTAACAGTTTGTCTGCCTCTACCTGCATGGCCTTGATACCGGCCTCGGCTGCTTCTCTATAACTACACCACTCAAGGGCATACTGATCTTTACCAAATGCCTTGGCCAATGCCTTCCATGCTTTTAACTGTGCTGGAGTTAATGGCTGATCACGTTCAGGAACACGCAACTTACTTGCCTCCATGATGCTGTTACTAATAGCATCTTCGGCAACTCGGGCCGCGGCTATCATTGGAGCATAAGCTGGATCAATGTTGAACCTACGACTTGATCCACCAGGGTACACATCAACCAAGTGTGTGCCTTTGGGAAAGCTGTCGCAGAACTCCGAACTATAGGTACTGTGCGGAATGTACTTGCGACCTTTTTTGATATAGAAGATTGTTTCTGTCATGCTGTATTATACTATCATTATGATTATATGTCAATCACAGTGTTGCCCCATTTGAGCGTCCACCAAGTGTAATCAACATCTTTGAGTTTGGCTACAATAGCATATTTGTATCCGTAACTAGCAACATCTGCCATTCGGTGCCATTCTGGAGTATCCACAGCCCGTTCCATTATCCATTCACCCATTTCACTTTGTTGCCAAGCCAATAATGGTTCAGCCGCATACAAGTCTGGATCTTCAACATCGCCCATTCTAAATCGGTGTACAATAACTGTGTGTATTTCGTGTACCCGATCACCAAATACCATAAACTTATCAATTACACGTTTTTCTTTTGGGCTGGCCATTGGGCCATTACTGGCTTGACTATAGTTGGCCAAGCTCTTTCTCTAACCACGGCTTGCAGTTAGTCCAAGTGGTATACACGTGGGCCTTGCCGCCTCGAGCTTCCCATTCTTCGCAATTTGAATGCCTGTCATCAATCAGGATATCTCCTGAGTTTTTACAGTGTCGCCATTTGTCGTAGCTGAATGGCCCGATGGTAACTGGTATGCCTGGGAAGTGTTGGTCTCCCCAATGTACTTTATCATACACCGCCAACGGCATTGAATAGTCGTGTGGTAGTGCTGTTAGGAATCGTAGTGTGTACTGCGGATTTTGAGCAATATATTCTTTGCACATGCCAACCAGCTCATGTGCGCCTTCCATTAATGGCAAGTCACGATAAAAGCGCAGGTCTTCTTTGAGTTTATCCCATTCCGCTTGAGGAATACGGTCACTGTCTTTGTTAACACGTAGCTTCAATATATCCTGTGCTCGTTCTTGCCAGGCGGCAACCACATCATCCATGTCTAAAAATATGTTCATAATTTTAATCTAGCGGCAAAGTCTCCTGAGCTGCCTAGTGTACCTTTTATAAAAGAGTTAAAGCATAATACAATACGAGTTTCATCTAATTGGTTAGGGCCTGCGCTATGTTGTAAGTTGCTGGGAAATATAACCAGTGTACCTGTGTCTACTGGAATCCACCAATCATCGCTGTTGTAAATATTATTTGTTTTTATATTATATGTGAACGGCCAGTGTTTTGTAAAGTGATTTTGTCCATGCAGATTAAATTTATTATCTGGACTTGATTTCAAATACAAGCATCCACTAAACAAACTGTTTGGATGATTGTGTGGGGGATGATCAACACCCGGGGGATTACGTGACATCCAACTGGTTGTTATACGTATATCGTTGTCATAGCCACATATATTTGACACATATAACTGTAAATGCTGTTCACATAGTTTGCGTATGTTAGCAAGATCTGGACGATCTAATACATCAATGTTTTGGCTCAATCCACAGTCAGGACCAAGGCCAGGTAGTTGTTCTAATTCTGTTAATGTACTGTCTAATACACTAAGATTTAACCCAAACTGTACATATACCGGCGCAGAGAATAAAGGATATATTACTGGTGCTTGCATTACATCCCCCATCGAAGTATAAACCAATCTCTCTTTGACGCGGTATTAAATTCAAGTAGACGATCATCTCTATTAACCTTAGCACCAAACTTTTCCAATACCCAACGATCTATTGTCATGTTAGGAAACTCTTTGTTCCAATGTATATTATCATAATAGTAATCAGCAATTTGATTCCATACGCTTTCTTCAAATCTAGTTGTTATCATAGCCACCTCAGTGCAAACCAATTTGCATCTTCTTCCTGTTCAAATATCCAAACTAATCCCATGTTTTCAACTGGGCCTTTGATATGTTTTGCTGTCCACGCATCTACTTCAAGTCCCATTTCCCATGTCATTGGACTGAGTATAACCTTGCGCCACCCTAGTTCACAAAGCATATCGGCTAGAATTTGAAAGTCTATTTCATCAGCCATTCGTTTGCCAGCTCGATTAATAATATCTTCTTCTATATTCATTTCATATACTTTATTTGAAAAAATAAAAATCGTTTAGGATCCACAACATCGTAGTATTGTGTGTAGTTACCTGATCCATCTAGACCCATGCGAAGTCCGTATTTTTGTTCTACCCAATAAGGCATTGTGGGGCCGGTCATTTCAGCATTGTTTCCCACAGCTTCTCTATACTCGCTACGCACAGCATGTAGAGCTCCCCAATATTGTTTACGTTGTTCTGTCTTCATTCCATCCACCGTAATACAAACCAATTAAGATCTTTCTCTTCTAGAAACCAAAACTTACTGTCGTTAGCATACCAACGCTGATTTGGTTCTGGCGCAAGATTCTTCCGCTCTTTCCATAGACTGCCAGTAGGACCAAATCGTTGATAGCACCACAGTTCCATGTCGGGCCAGTTGTAACAAAACATAGGCGGCATTATTGTATAGTATCGTTTTCCGTAAATAGTACCGTTACTTATTGCCCAAGCCATTGTCATACATCCTTAGGATCTGGTCTTGGAATGCTATCACTCCATTTGAGGATAAACCATTCTCTATGTGCTTCTTTTTTAAATGACCACAAACGATCAGTCATGCTCATGCCAACACCTTCAGCATTGGCCCAAGCAATCATCTCCTCAAGTAGTTCAGGAGGCAATTGGTCTTTTTCAAATACAAGGCCCGGCAATCTAAACATGCCCACTTCACAGTTTTCCATCTTTATTCCCTATTACTTCACTAAACTTTAACAAGAACATTGTACGTTTGTTTTCACTATAAAAATCTAAATGTATTTGGTATTCACCATAACCACCGTCTGGTTTTATTACCCATTCATTATGCTCTCTGACTGTAAATCCTAATACACGTTTCATCTTATCCCTAATCATAAACATAGTTTTAGGGTGTTCTGTTTGTAACTCTTTGCGAATTGTTTTCCATTGATCAACAGTTAGTATTACGGGTTTCATCGTGTTTGATTAGCAATACTAGTGTAACCCTTGTGTGTGGGGTGTACTCGATCTGGACTAAGTTCATGATTACGAGCTTCGATAACATGATCGTGATATTTGTTAGCCACTGCCCATACTGCCTTGCGCTTGTCTTCTTTGATAGCTGGCACAATCCAATAGACACGGTCTGCCTTGACCAATTGGCGTAGCGTATCAAGTTCTTCAAATGTATTAATGTTCTTAGTATCGTTACTGCCCAAACTGATAATAATAGTTTTAGCCTGATTGTTGCCGTTAGTGTGCCATAAATGTCGATTAACATAGTCGTAACTGTTGATACCACTCTTGGCACGAGTTGTACATTCCTGTCGAATCTGTCCTACACCCACTGCTAGGCTATCGCCCATGATCAAACAATCTAACATCTCATATCTCCATGACGTGTGTCGTATATACTTAATTCTAAACTGTAGCCTACAAGCCCTAACATGACAGACACACCCGGGTGGTCACCTGTAAATGACAAACTAAAATTGATGTCAATTATGTGATGTGTTCGATATCCGTTAAACTCCCAGGCTTTGTGTTTGGCTAGTAGCCCTGACTTACCAAATAGAAAACGCCAACGTGTACTCCACGGATTGGTTACGTTAAAGTTAAGATTGAACATATTCCACCAGTGTAGCACTGCCGCCTGCTTGGGCCATGCGTTCAGCAAACCGTTCTAACATAGGAATGATACGCTCTGCATCACCTCCTGCTAGACCCATACCAATCATTGGAAGTCCGATGCGCCATTTGCCAAAGCGGCTGGCAATCTTGTCCAGCACACGTTCAAAGGCTGTGTATTCAAATACATCTCTTCCTGTGTTGCTTGTTCCATATTGGGTATAGGCATTAAGAATAACCAATCGACCACTCATGCCAATTGTGTACGTACCTAGCTTGCCAGGGTCACCACGTACAGTCTCAGCATCCGCTAAGTTCGCATCTGGAAACTGTTGTGCAATCTGTGCGGCGATACCTGCGCCCATTGTACAAAAACAATTACACCCATGTACAATGATGTCAAAGTCGTTAGCCTTGCCCATGGCAATCAAGTTGCCCTTTACTACTGTTAAACTGCTAGCCATACTAATCCTAAATAAGTTAATGAATGTGCCAATAAGATAAACAGGCTATCAAACATTGTTTTTATATAACCTATAGTTGATGTATACCAGTGCAAAGTTAAACAGAGCAAAGCCGTAACTTTCACGTAACAGTGCATCAATGCCGGCAAACACTAGCCAGCCAATAATAAACCAAGTAATCTCTACGCTGTAACTGCGATACCATTGTACAAATTTATCCATTATACATTCCTTTGTTGATGTCGATATTCTCGTTTGAGCCAGTACTTGTACATTTGAAAGTACCCGTCGGCAGTATAAGATGGAGTCTGCCCATAGGCTTCAAGCTCATCTTTATGCTCGAACCATTTTTCTCTGCACCACGTTCTAAAGTTCATACTGGCTCCTTTTACTTACTGTAATTATACGGCCATTAGACCAGCTTGTCAACATGTGAGAGCACCAAAAAGGTTGCCCATTTGTTGTTGCGACATCTAAGTGTATATGTGTCTTTGCCTGCACTGACAATAAACCAATCTTTGTAACGCACACCCAAATGGTTGTCACACCATGAATAAAAGTCTTTGAACTCCGGTGAATAGCTCTTGCCTAATTTAACTTTGATCGAATAGTCAAACCGTTCTAAGTAATCTTGATTAGGCGGAAAGTTTATCATGTTCTACAAATCGGGCTAGTAACTCAAAGTCGTCTTGGGCCTTCTTTAACTTTTCCAATGCCTTCATCAGTGCTGGATTGTTTTGGGCCAGGGTAAGTCTGTTCATGGCCATGGTACGTTGTGCTCTGGCCCATTGCAATAAATCCTGTGTGTCTTGATCTAAACTCACAGTGGCATAACTGCTGGGTAGTGATTGCCAGCCTGTGCCATTGAATACTTCTAAGTCTGTGTTGTTAATACGTATCATACCCTGGACAGGGTTGCTAGGATTTGCGCTAACGTAGGGCAAACTAGTATCACCACCTGATACTGTAACTCCGCAGGTGCCCATTAAGCCTTTAATCATTGTTACACCATCTCATCTATGTTGGCACCCTTGCCTGGATCCTTGGGACGCATCTGCTTTATTTCTTCCTGTCTATCAGTAATCACTTTGAGTTGTTGCTGTTTGATTGTTTGTTGTTGTGTCAGCTTGGCCAACTCAATGTTGTGTGCTACAGCTGGATCGATTCTGTCTACTTTCATTTCTTAAACCTCGGCATCACATTGTGTCCTGTGTATTGAAACGAGTCCAGCATGGGCAATAAGCCAGCCAAATCGTCGGCAGGATGTCGTTGTATCACAGGATGACGATCACCATCAGTCAGCATGAAGTACAGTTTCTCTGTGCCTTCTTCAATTTGATATTCAAAGATATATTCTAAGTCTTCAAGAGTCATGTTATTCGTCCCTGAGTTGTTTTGATTTCAGCATCAATACAAGTACCTTCCAAAATGGTTATTTCACCTTTGGTGCCTTGTTTCTCTGCTTCTTTAACCAAATTTCGCATATGCTGTTTTTGCATGTCCAAACTGGCTACACATTGAGCTTCATTTTTGTAGTGTGTTTTGCCCTGCATAAATTCACAGTTGCCGTTAAGGCAAATAAACAGCACAGGTATAAAGA
>Ga0209769_1000010_pt1 | contig 80246 bp, 80 predicted proteins | sample LauGreSuBDMM15DN_2_FD_187569 | JGI IMG/M metagenome (GOLD analysis project Ga0209769, IMG submission 187569) | Freshwater lake microbial communities from Lake Michigan, USA - Su13.BD.MM15.DN (SPAdes) (version 3) | ecosystem: Environmental > Aquatic > Freshwater > Lake | place: Lake Michigan, USA...
CTTCAAGCTTGTCCTCTGCCACAACCAAGCAGGCCGCAGCAGCGTCATTCTGCTGGCTTGCATTACCAGCGGTGACGACCCCACCTTCCAAGGGACGCAAGGCTGCCATGGTCTCGGCCGTCGCATCGGCACGATAGCCTTCATCATGATCGAAGATGATCGGGTCGCCCTTCCGTTGCGCGATGCTCACTGGCACTAACTCATCTTCAAACAGACCATTCGCCCATGCTGCCGCCGCGCGCTGATGCGACCGCGCTGCATATGCGTCGCAGGCTTCACGACTGATGTCATGATCTTTCGCCAGATTTTCCGCCGTCTCAATCATACCACTGATCACGCCAAAGCGCTCGACGGGCTGGCTCATCAACCGACCGCGCGTCAACCGGTCATGCAACGTCAAGTTGCCCGCGCGAACGCCTTTGCGAATATCGGTGGTGTAATGCTCTACGTTGGACATGCTTTCACATCCACCGGCCACGACAATGTCGCTAACACCGGTCTGAACCATCATTGCAGCATTCGCGATTGCTTGCAGGCCGGAACCACAACGTCGGTCAATCTGATAACCAGGTACTTCAATCGGTAGCCCCGCCGCCAACCAAGACCAATGGCCGATACAGGGTGCTTCGCCACTGCCATAGCCTTGGGCGAAGACAACATCATCGACCCGTGTGGGATCAATCTTCGTCCGTTCCATCAGTGCCTTCAGGATGATGCCGCCCAATTCCCCTGCATTTAACGAGGCAAGCGCGCCGCCAAATTTGCCAACAGGCGTTCGGATAGGGGCAACAATGGCTGCACGGCGAAGCTTATTCATGTGGCAATTCCTACTATTCCAGAGTCAATGAGGCTGGCGATTTCGCCCGAGGACAGACCGAGCGAAGCGCTCAATATTTCCTCGCTATGCTGACCGTTGCGCGGGGCTCCCTTGGCGTCACCACGCTCCATTTGGGGTATGGTGCCAAAGGCACCCGCAGCAGGATATTTGAAACCCGATGGGTTGGCGTTAAATGCCGTAAACATTGGATTATCAACCACCAGACGCTTGTCATGCGCGGCATCCAACATGGTCCTATAGGCAGAATGGACTATACCCGCGTCGTCAAGCATTGCTGCCATCCGGCTATGGTCAAGCGCAGCAATCGCCTTTTCAAACAATGGATAAAGCGCATCACGATGCTCAAAACGCACACCATCATCTCTTGCAAAACTGACGCCCCGTTCCGTTTCGATCGATTCAACCGCATTGCTTAACCCAAGTGCGCCAAGCAGGTTCGTCCATTGCCGATGGGTAACAACGACGATCATCGTCCGCACATTATCTTTGGTCACAAAGTCCCGCCCGAACAAACCATAGACCGCGTTACCAAGCCTCGGACGATTGGCGTTGTTGTGAAGCACCTCAGCTATTCCGCCCAAATTGGCGACAGTGCCGATGGCAACGTCAGACAGGGGTACACGTACCTCGCTGCCCTCACCTGTCTGTTCGCGCCGCCGGATGGCCGCGAGCATAGCAAAGGCAGCATACGCGCCGCTGAGCAAATCCCATGCAGGCAAGACATGATTGACTGGCTCGGGACCCATGCCGGTCATCATCGGATAACCCACTGCATTGTTCACGGTATAATCCAGTGCAGGCGCGCCATCAGCCCAGCCCATCACACGCACGGTGACCAGGTCAGGTCGCTTTTCCGATAGTTTCGCATGCGATAGGAAACTCTCGGCGGGAAAGTTTGTGATGAACTGCCCCGTTGCCTGCACCAATTCCTGCAGCAATTCTCGGCCTTGTGGGCTCGCCAAATCCAGCGCCACGGACTTTTTGGCACGGTTTAGATTTTCCCAGTAGAGCGAGCCATTGGCTTCCGTAATTGGCCAGCGATGATAATCGGGGCCGCCGCCGATTTGATCTACACGAATGACCTCTGCTCCGAACTGCGCACAATACAGACCAGCAGTCGGCGACGCCACAAAGGACGACGCCTCGATAATCTTAAGACCATCCAACAGATTATACACGCATCAGCCCCCCGACATCAGTTTTGGGCAGCCCAATCGCGCAGCATATGTTTGGCAATCTGAAGCTGAAGGATTTGCGTTGTGCCTTCATAAATCCTGTAGATTCGCGCATCGCGATAAAAACGCTCAGCATCATATTCCGCCAGATATCCCGCGCCACCATAAATTTGGACAACGCGGTCAACCACGCGCCCACACATTTCGCTGGCGAATACCTTAACCGCGGCGGCCTTGCGCAGCACATTCTCCCCGGCGTCTGCTCGGCGCGCGGCGTCTTCCAACATGGCTTCCGCTGCATAGATTTCGATGTCGCTGTCAGCCAGCATTTGCTGGATAAGTTGGAAATTGGCAATTGGCTCCCCAAAGGCATTACGTTCATTTGCATAGCGTAACGCACTGTCGAGCGCGCGGCGCGCATAGCCTGTCGCAGCAGCTCCAATGGACAAACGGCCATTATCTAAGCTTTTCATCGCAAACGCGAAGCCCTTGCCTTCTTCACCCCCCAAAATTGCATCGGCAGGGAGTTTCACATCATCCATAATGATATCCGCGATATGACTGCCCGACTGCCCCATTTTCTTGTCGGACTTACCTACGCTAATGCCGGGTGTGTCCATAGGCACAATGAAAGCTGAAACATGGGCGTTTTTAGGCAAGGCCTCCTTGCTTGTCCGCGCCATAATCAACGCTACATTCGCAAAAGGCGCATTGGTGATATAACGCTTCGTGCCGTTAAGAACCCAGCTATTTCCCGATTTGACGGCGATGGTCTGCATGGCGGCAGAATCGGACCCTGAGCCTGGCTCGGTAAGCCCGAACGAAGCAATTTCCCCTGCTGCAAGTCGTGGCAACCATTCAGCCTTTTGCGCGTCTGTAGCGCCGTTCTTGAATGCCGAACTCACCATGCCAATGTTGATCGACGTGATAGACCTATAGCAGGGCATGGCGTAGCTAAGTTCACGAATGGTGCGGATATACTGCTGAATATTCATCCCCGCACCGCCATATTCCTCCGGCATAGTTAAGCCAAACAAACCCATGTCGCGCATTTCCGACACGATGGCTTCAGGGATAGTTTCCGTTTCGAGAATTTCTTTTTCAGCCGGGATAAGGCGCTCGCGCACATAACGCTGGAGCTGCTCAATGAACTGCTCAAAAACATCGGTATCCATAATGATCTCTTTCCTGCGACCCAAACCATATCGTTTCGGCCTTTGTTTGGCTTAGGGTGTTGTCACACCTTCATTCCAAAATAAAGCCGTGACATTGCACGCAACACTTGTCGATGGGAAAGCTTAGCCATTCATCAAGTTAAAAGGTTTCTGCCTGCACCCATCTGCCTGCTTTAGCCTGATCTTCTGCTAAAATGAGCCAGACACGTCACGCTGCGCTGTGTTGGCATTTTCTGGGACAGGCAGGACACGCCGTTCTGTGCGTGTGGAAGCGCTTTGCGCGCTCTGGCCGACAACAATGGCCGTACAGCTGCGACCGGCAATGAAGTCCAACGCAGTGCGCAGCGATGCCTCCTGCGGGTCGCCCAGCGGCCGTGTGATGTCGTCTGCAGCCGCGCAGGTGGACCGCATCGTACCTGCAAGCCCAGAATAATAATCGCCCTGCCCCGCTGCGTTTTCTTTCGCAAAGGCCACGACGCGGATACGATCGTCACAGGCGGTTAAGTCTAGGGCGATCTGACCAACGGGCTTGCCGTAGCTGTTACTGCCTATCAGCGCTGCATTGACCCCAAGATACGGAACGAAGCTGGCCATCACCAACTCGCTGGCAGACGCGGTGGCGCCTGTGGCGATGAACGCAATTCTGACCGGCGAGACCGATTGTGTTTGTGGCGCAAATCTCTTGGTTTCATTATTTGACGCCTTTGAGGCACGGAAGCGGGTCACAGAGAATATATCGCTGCTAAAGCGGTTGCCAGCAAGCAAGTCGCCCATGACCTCAGCCGTAGAGACCAATCCGCCACCATTATAGCGGAAGTCGATGACAAAGTTCGTGATCCCCTGCGCGCGGAAATCCGCAAAAGCCGTGCGCAACTGATTATCAGCGGTCGAAATGAATGTGCGCATGTTAATATACCCGACGCGCTGTCCGCCGCCATTATCAATGACCTTCACCCCATAACGCGATGATAGCGGGTCGATGTTATAATCTGCCTTGGCAACGGTGATGTTGCGTGCACCCGATGCATCACTGATACGCAAAACTCGGCTTGTACCAACCGTGTTTGGACCCAAGGCGCTCGAGATGCCCGCAGAGCCTTGTGTGGCCAATATGTCAGCCACAGAAACCAGGTTTGACGTATTCGTTCCTATCGCCAGAATTTCGGTGCCACGGTCGATACCTGCTGCAAGCGCAGGCGCCCCTTCAAACGCCTCAATTACGAAAATGCGGCTGCCTTGATAAGCAAGTCGCACTCCAAAGCCTGCCGTAGCACCCGAGGCGTAATAGGCATTTTCTTCCTGAATTGAAGTGACATAGGTGAAGTACCGGTCGCGACCCTGCCCGCGAGCTGTGGCAGTCAATGCGTTGATATAGGCCTGGACTGAAGTGTAGGCTGCTGGGTCTAAAGCCGACGGTAAGGTTTCAGGAAAAAGATACCATTCGTTCAGAACGGACGCAGCAAAATTCTGCCGGTTGACCAAGCTGCAGGTGGTCGACGATGGGGGTGAAGGCGGCGGCGTTGAACTTGTTGGTAGCACGACATCCGTTCCGCCTCCGGAACTACTTCCATCACCGCATGCCGACACGCCTGCTGCCAGAATAAGCACGATGCTTTTTAACGATTGCTTTTTTGCCAATTCCTTATTGTATTCCTTCATTCGGACTAAGCCTAGGAGCTCTAATTGCTATGCGCCCACTAGTCACTTGTCCATCCCAAACCAAAATTTAACAGACCTTGCTTGTAAATTGTTCACGCACATTCATTGCCGAAATATGTTCGACGCCTCATCTAGGCTGCCTATTCCTCTCCAGAGCAACCAATCTAATACCCTCTGATCAGTTTGCGTCCAAGGGACTGCGTGTCCCGAGCGGACGGCTCTCGCGCATTACGCGATTTGGCAACAGGTATCGCCGGCAGCATATTGCTGGATGGAGCCTGTGCATTCAAGCCAGATCGAAGCGATCGGCGTTCATCACTTTCGTCCAGGCCGCCACGAAGTCCTTCACGAACTTCATTTCATGGCCCTTCTCGGCGTAGACTTCGGCAATGGCGCGCAGTTCGGAATTGGAACCGAACACCAGATCGGTTCGGCTGGCGCGCCAGTGCTCACCGCCAGTGGAACGGTCGGTGGCAACGTATTCTTCTTCGCTCTCGTCGCTTGCTTTCCACGCATTGGTCATGTCGAGCAAATTGACGAAGAAGTCGTTCGTCAGATGCCCCGAACGCTTAGTGAAGTGGCCATGATCACGTCCGCCGAAGTTGGCACCGAGCACGCGCAGGCCGCCGACCAGCACGGTCATTTCCGGTGCAGATAGACCGAGCAGCGACGCGCGATCGAGCAGCATTTCTTCGGTCTTAACGCGCAGCTTCTTGGGCAGATAATTGCGAAAACCGTCGGCCTGCGGTTCGAGCCAGTGGAAGCTTTCGACATCCGTCTGGTCCTGCGTGGCATCGCCGCGCCCGCCGATGAAAGGTACTTCGACGGTGAAGCCGGCATCCAGAATCGCCTTTTCCAGACCAACCACCCCGCCGAGCACGATCGCATCGGCCAAACTCATGCTGCCGCGCAGGCCGTTCAAGGTTTCGAGAACCTTGGCCAGCATGGCCGGTTCGTTAACGTCCCAGTCCTTCTGCGGAGCGAGCGCGATCCGCGCACCGTTGGCACCACCGCGATGGTCCGACTTGCGATAGGTACTGGCCGAGGCCCAGGCGGTCTTGACCAGATCTCTGACGGTCAACGTGCTACTGGCGATCTTCGCTTTGACCGCAGCGATATCGGCGGCTGACGGTTCCTGTCCAGCCGGAACCGGGTCCTGCCAAATCAGGACTTCGGACGGAACTTCGGGGCCGAGGTAGCGGACTTTGGGTCCCATGTCGCGGTGCGTCAGCTTGAACCAAGCGCGCGCGAAGGCATCCTTGAAGGCCTGATGATCGGTGCGGAACTTCTCGCTCACCGCCCGAAATTCGGGATCCAGCTTGAGTGCCATGTCAGCGGTGGTCATCATCGTCGGGACTTTGACCTCGGGGTCCCACGCCGCAGGGGCCATGTCCTCGGGCTTCTGGTTTATCGGCTGCCATTGCTGCGCGCCGGCTGGCGAGTGAACCAACTCGTAATCGTAGTCGAGCAGCAGGCGGAAGTAGTTCTCACTCCACGTCGTGGGCGTGTTGACCCAAGATCCTTCGATGCCGCTGGTAACGGTATGCTCGCCGATGCCGCCATGTTCTGCGCTGCTGATCCAGCCGAAGCCAAGCGAGCCGAGATCGCCGCCCGCTGGCGCTTTGCCGAGCAGCGAAGCATCGCCGTTGCCGTGCGCCTTGCCGAAGGTGTGCCCGCCAGCGGTAAGCGCCACGGTTTCTTCCGAATCCATAGCCATGCGCAGGAAGGTCGCCTTCATGTCACGCGCCGAAAGCAGCGGATCGGGATTGCCGCCGGGACCTTCAGGATTGACGTAGATCAGACCCATCTGTATCGCCGCGAGTGGTCCGTCGAGTTCTGCAAAGCCGCGCTCGGGGTCGATCCGAGTCTGCACGCCTTCGTTGACCCACTTGTCCTCGTCCCCCCAGTAAATGTCCTTTTCGGGTTCGTAGACGTCGGCGCGGCCGGCACCGAAACCGAACACCGGGCCGCCCATCGATTCGATTGCAACATTGCCGGCGAGGACGAACAGGTCGGCCCAGCTGATCGATTGACCATACTTCTGCTTTATCGGCCACAGTAGGCGCCGAGCCTTGTCAAGATTGCCGTTGTCCGGCCACGAATTGAGCGGAGCGAAGCGCTGCTGCCCGGAATTGGCACCCCCACGCCCGTCACCGGTCCGATAGGTGCCGGCTGCATGCCAGGACATGCGGATGAAGAACGGACCGTAGTGGCCATAATCAGCCGGCCACCACGGCTGACTGTCGGTCATCAAGGCAGTGAGATCGGCCTTGAGCGCGGCGTAATCGAGCGACTTGAACGCTTCGGCATAGCTGAAATCGTCGCCCATCGGATTGGCAGCACCGTTAGGAGCAAGCACGTCAACCGCCAGTGCATCCGGCCACCAATCCTTGTTCTGGCGCCCCAGTAGCGTGCGGATAGAGGCATCTCCATGGCCCATCGGGCAAGTAGTGTCGGCGGTCATAGCAAGTTCCTTCAATTTCAGATGCAAGTCTAAGTTGGTCTGCGAAACAACGACACAGACCAGATGTTTCACCGATCCTCTTAGCAGAGCCTGTAATTTTCAATAACAGATTATAGTCGTTAGTCTAAACTGCTTCGGCGATTATTTGTTGCGGATCCCTTGATCGCTCCTGATGCGCCCCAATCCTTCATGCTTGGATTCGCCGCCCACCCGCGGCAGGCGCAGGCGGAATTGCAAGGCGGCGGCGCGGACCGAGCGCTGGATGTGCGAGCCATCGGAATATTCACCGAGCCCTGCGCAATCATCGACCCGATATTCCGGCGCGATGCGGCAGGCGATCAACGCCCAGCCTGGCCTCTCGGCGGTTTGCAAATAGCCCGGCAGTCCGCTGTCATGCAGGTCGCGGCGCCACGCAGCGGCCTATCGGCGCGCCATTGGGGCCGAACCGACGCGCTTGCTGTCCTCCGGCACGCCCCGATCGGGCGGGCCCATCTTGCCTTTGCCCGGTTCAGCACCCGAAGCTTGCGCTGTACCTCGCGCTCGTCGTTTTTCGTCATCGAAAACACCTCCTTCCATCACTGGAATAATGCAAAAGGTGTCTCGGAAGTCACTAAATGTCTATATTATCGTTGCCATGGGCGAAGGGGCATAGGCTGGCCTGTCGGCTTTCGATCACCTAATCCGGCGTTGATACGAGACCCGATTGTAAATCCCAGCGCGCAGTTCAATTTGCGCGCTGTCACAAGCGGAATCGTTAAAAAAAACTCCATTCGTCGAAAAATACTGTTCGATTGCAGTTAGTTTCGCCAACAGGTAAAGAAAATTCATGTCCGTCCTCTCCCCACTCGGTGAAAAAATGCGCAAACCTATCCTTCTCTCATTGATGTTCTGTGTTGCAGCATGTGGTGGCGGAAGCGATGAAAAGCGTGAACGCCCTGCGCCATTGGTGACAGTCGGACCAGCAGTCTCAAATCAATTCTCGGATAATTACGTCGCCATCGGCACAGCTAACGCCAACGAACAAGTATCCGTGCGCGCACCGGTTACCGAACGGATAACACAGCTTGGCTTTTCCGATGGGGATTATATCCAAAAAGGGCAGATGCTTGCTGTGCTCGCACAAAGTCAGGAAACCGCCTCTCTCGCCAGCGCGCAGGCGCGGGTTCGCGAGACAGAGCAGCAGCTCGCGCGTATCACCGAACTCCACCGTCGTGGCTTTGCGACCAACGCAAGTTTGGACGCCCAAACAGCTTCAGCCAGCGCAGCAAAGGCCATTGCAAATGAGGCGCGCGCCTCGATTGGCGACCGCGTCGTCCGTGCGCCATTCTCCGGCCAAGTGTCGTTGCGGCGCATATCCATTGGCGCTATCGTTAGCGCGGGTGACGAAATCGCGGCCGTAAGTGATCTCAGCTCCATAAAGTTGGACTTTACCGTTCCCGAGACGATGCTTGCAAATGTTCAGATTGGGCAGCAGATTACTGCCAAGGCGTCTGCCTATCCCGACTATGTCGCATCCGGAAAGATTATGGCAATTGATCCGGTAATCAACCCGCAAACCCGAACAGCTACGTTACGTGCAATATTGCCCAACCGCGATGCTTTGCTGAAACCCGGCATGCTGCTCTCGGTAACGATCACCTCAAAAACGCGCGTCGCCACAGCGGTTCCCGAGCTTTCGTTGGTTCGGGAAGGCGACACCAGTTTTGTTTACATCATGGGGGTGGATTTCAAGGTTAAACGCATGCCCGTTACAACGGGTGCGCGCGATGGCAATCTTGTCGAAGTCATTAAAGGACTAAATGTTGGCGACCGGATTGTAACCGAGGGCATTGTGAAGCTTTCTGATGGCGCGACTGTTCGCACGGGCAAAGCCAAAGGCAGCGACACATCGAACAAAGCACGTTGATGCAGATCTGACATGAGCATTTCCGACATCTCCGTCCGCAGACCGGTATTTGCCGGGGTTATCGCCATACTTATGGTGCTGGTCGGGATCGTTGGCTTTTTGAATTTGCCGGTGCGGGAATATCCTGACACCGAACCCCCAATCGTATCTGTTGGGACGGCCTACACTGGCGCTGCCGCAAGCGTTGTTGAAACGCGCGTGACTCAAGTTCTCGAAAACGCGCTTGCCGGAATTGAAGGTATCCAAACCATCACGTCGCGTTCACGTGATGGTCAATCCGAAATCACCATTGAGTTTGCGCCCGGTCGCCCCGTCGATAGCGCCGCCAATGATGTGCGCGACCGCGTAGGTGGCGTGGCGGATGATTTGCCTGAAGAGGTTTTGGCACCCGAGGTGCGCAAAGTGGACGCCGATGCATCGCCGATCCTGTTCCTCGTTGTATCCAAACCGGGCTGGTCGCGTCTTGAATTAAGCGATTATGTAGACCGCAATCTCGTCGACCGCTTTTCGGCTATCAACGGTGTAGCCCGCATTTTTGTCGGCGGCGAAGCGCGGCCATCAATGCGTATCTGGCTTCAGCCTGACCGGCTGGCTGCGCTAGGATTGACCCCGCTCGATGTTGAAAATGCCTTGCGTAGCCAGAATGTCGAGTTGCCCGCCGGGCGTTTAGAATCTACCGACCAAAACGTCACGCTTCGGGTCAGCCGCCCCTTTGGTAACGAAGCCGAATTTCGGCAGTTGGTGGTCGCCCGGGGCGCTGACGGATCGCTCACCCGTTTATCCGACGTTGCGCGGGTCGAAACAGGTCCAGAAAACCCGTATGCGGCATTTCGACTAAACGGCGAGTCAGCCTTAGGCTTAGGCATTGTGCGCCAGTCAGGGGCAAACACCTTGGCCGTGGCGGAAAGTGCCAAGGCGCTCGCAGAGCAGATTAAGCCTGCGCTCCCGCGCGGCATGACGATTTCCGTCGGCTCCGACGACTCGCTGTTCATCGGCAAGGCTATAAGTGGCGTCTGGATAACTCTAGCTGAAGCAGCAGCACTGGTTGTTCTGGTCATTTTCCTGTTTTTGGGCAGTTGGCGCGCGACTATCATTCCCGCGGTTACCGTTCCGATCTGCCTTCTTGCGACCTTTGCCGTGTTGTGGATGTTAGGCTTTTCCATCAACTTACTCACACTACTGGCGCTCGTTTTGGCCATCGGCTTGGTTGTGGACGACGCCATTGTTGTGCTTGAAAACGTCTATCACCGGATCGAGCAGGGCGAGCCGCCTTTGGTTGCTGCGGTAACAGGTACGCGACAAGTCGCTTTTGCGGTCATTTCGACTACCATCGTTGTTTGCGCGGTGTTTGTGCCGGTGATGTTCCTTGCAGGACAAACAGGCTTGCTGTTCCGCGAGCTGGCGGGCGCCATGATAGCTGCTGTCGCCTTTTCCGGTTTCGTCGCACTTAGCCTTGCTCCGATGCTGTGTTCGAAATTGCTAAAGCAAGAGAAGCGCGGACGCTTGGCATCTTGGGTAGATGAAAAGTTTCAGCGGATTGAGCAAAGTTATTCCAACTTGCTTGCGCGCGTCATTGCAAAGCCGCTCGTGACACTGCTGGGCGTGCTTGTGTTCTTAATGGTCGCCGGGTTCCTGTTTACGACGGTTCAGTCGGAACTAGCGCCGGCTGAAGACGTAGGCATCCTGAGCGCTAATATAGCCGCCCCTGAAGGCACTGGTTATGAGGCAATGGACAAATATATGCTGCAGGCGTCCGAACCATTGCTTAAATTGCGCGACAAGGGCACCGTTCGCTCCGTGATCCAGCGGACGCCTGGCGGCTATTCAGCAAGCGATGATTTCAATTCAGGTTCGTTCACGATTTTCCTTAAGCCTTGGGAAGAGCGCACCGAAAAGACCGAAGATGTGGTCGCACAGGTCAACAAGGCTCTCGCCGAGTTGCCTGCGGTGCGAGGCAACGCGTCAGTTCGTTCCTCCATCGGGCGCGGTCGGGGCCAGCCACTGAATTTCGTCATTGCAGGTTCGACCTATGAATCGCTAACCGTTGCACGCAACCGCATATTGGCAGCAGCAAGTCAAAATCCCGGAATCGTGAACCTCGATTCAGATTATAAAGAAACTAAGCCACAGATGGAGATTCAGGTCGATACCGCGCGCGCTGGCGATTTAGGCGTATCGGTGGCCGATGTCAGTCAGGCGCTTCAATCGCTGTTGGGGTCGCGCAGGGTATCAACTTATGTGGACCGTGGTGAAGAATATCGCGTCATCATTCAGGCGGACGCGAGAGATCGCGCGACAGCGGAAAATCTTGCCGCCATTCAATTGCGAGCGCGCGATGGCGCGCTCGTTTCTTTGGCCAATATGATCAAATATACTGAAACAGCCGGCGCACGCGATTTGGGCCGCTTCAACAAACTGCGCGCCATTAACCTATCAGGCGGTCTGGCACCTGGCTACTCCATGGGGGAAGCGCTAGCATTTCTGGAAGAACAAGCTGCTGCATCGCCCGAGGTGTTGGCCGTTGGCTATCGCGGTGAAAGTCAGGCGTTCAAGGAAACGGGTGGTTCCATTATCGTGGTCTTCTTCCTAACCATTCTTCTCGTCTATCTGGTGCTGGCAGCGCAGTTTGAGAGCTTTGTGCATCCGATCACGATTATCACGACAGTGCCCCTAGCTGTCGGTGGCGGCATCATTGGGCTTGCCCTCACTGGGATGACGCTGAACCTATATAGTCAGATAGGTATTGTGATGCTCGTCGGACTGGCCGCGAAAAACGGTATTTTGATTGTCGAATTCGCCAATCAATTGCGTGACGAAGGTCTGGAAATTCTCGACGCGATTCAACAGGCCGCTGCGCGCCGATTACGTCCAATTTTAATGACGTCCATCGCAACCGTGTTTGGCGCGATACCCTTGGCAATTGCCGGCGGTGCCGGCGGCGCGGCGCGGTCCGCAATCGGCGTAGTTATTGTCTTCGGTGTAACGCTCGCGACGCTCATCACTCTTGTGCTCATTCCGCTGATTTATGCGCACCTCGCCAAATTTACCGGCTCACCCGAAGCAGTGTCACGCCGACTTGCGCAAGAGATGGAAGCGCAAAAGTAGCACTCAGCTTGAGGCTTTCTTGCCGCGAAGCATAGCGAAGTATTTCCAAAACTTCACAGAACATTTCGTCACTTCTTAACATATTAGTCCTATCTGCGGCTTTGCCTCGAGCAAAAGACACAGGGACCGGACATGCGCACTGAAGTTCTGGTAAGTGCCCAGCATCGACAGATGCTGGATCAAGTGCTGGCGATTAGTCGCGTCATGCTTACCGACAGCGACGACGTTCATGAAGAGGCACCAGCGCTTGGCAAGCCTGTGTTGGTTCTGCGTGACACTACCGAGCGTACCGAGGGCATCACCGCAGGCACAGCAAAGCTAATTGGCACTGATAAACACAGGATTATTTCGGAAGTTTTCAATCTTTTGGACAATCATGCCGCTTATTCCGGCATGGCGCGGGCACATAATCCGTTTGGAGATGGTTACGCCAGCCAACGCATAGCTGAGATTGTCCGGAATGCGCGTAGACAAGATCGTCTATTACCTGCTTGGTATCGCAGAGCCCTGCTGCAACACTTGTTCCTGACCAAATAACGTCATAAGGCGCTGCTATTCGACAGCCGTCTGAAAGAGGGATATCCAATGAAGATTGCAATGATCGGTTCGGGCTATGTCGGCCTTGTGTCTGGTGCATGCTTTGCCGATTTCGGTCATGAAGTTGTCTGCGTGGACAAGGATGCGGCCAAGATCGACCGGTTGAACGCGAACATCATGCCGATTTACGAGCCCGGCTTGGACGCATTGGTTAAATCTAACGTAGACGCTGGACGGCTGAGCTTTTCAACGGATGTCCTGCGGTCGGTCAAAGGATGTGATGCTGTTTTCATAGCTGTTGGCACGCCGTCGCGCCGTGGCGATGGCCATGCGGACCTGAGCTATGTCTATGCAGCTGCCGAGGAACTGGCCAGCGCCATTGATCCGCGGACCGTTGTCGTGACAAAATCTACCGTTCCTGTGGGCACTGGCGACGAAGTTGAACGCATCATTCGCGAAACCAACCCACAGCTTGAGTTTGCAGTCGTATCAAACCCCGAATTCTTGCGTGAAGGCGCTGCCATTGGTGATTTCAAGCGTCCTGACCGCATCGTCGTGGGCAGCGACGTTGAATGGGCGCGCGATGTCATGCGCGCTGTGTATCGTCCTCTGTTTCTCAACGAATCGCCTTTATTGTTCACGAGCCGCCGTTCATCCGAGTTGATCAAATATGCCGCGAACGCATTTTTGGCGACGAAGATCACCTTTATCAATGAAATGGCGGATCTATGCGAGAAACTGGGCGCCAATGTGCAAGACGTATCGCGCGGCATCGGCCTTGATAATCGCATCGGGTCAAAGTTCTTACACGCTGGTCCTGGCTATGGCGGCAGTTGCTTTCCAAAGGACACGCTAGCGCTTCTCAAAACCGCTCAGGACCATGAAACGCCCGTTCGGATAGTCGAGGCTGTCGTGCAGGCAAATGACCTTAGAAAGCGTGCTATGGGCCGCAAGATCATCACCGCGCTGGGCGGTGATGTGCGGGGCATGAAAATTGGTCTACTTGGCCTGACGTTCAAACCCAATACAGATGATATGCGCGATGCGCCGTCCGTTGCGATTGTTCAGACCTTGCTCGATGCCGGCGCAATTGTGCATGCACATGACCCCGAAGGTATGGAGGAAGCAACAAAAATCCTTCCCGATGTCATCATGGCCAGCAGTGCCTATGACGCCGCGCAAGATGCACAAGCGGTGGCCTTGATTACCGAGTGGGACGCATATCGTGCGCTCGACCTCGAGAAACTCCACGCCGCGATGGCGGGCGATGTTCTTGTGGATTTGCGCAACATATATGGCACCGAAGAAGCGCAGGCCGCTGGGTTCAATTATGTCAGCGTGGGACGCTGAGGAACATAGGCAATATTGGAAGTTGGCCGGTTGCAGCCGCAGGCCTCCAATAAGCTTTAATTCACCTGCCGGTCGTAACCAGCCCAATAAGGCGCGCGTAAATCCTTGCGGAGTATCTTTCCTGACGCATTGCGGGGCAACGCCGCAATGATGTCGACGGAACGTGGCACCTTGAAACCGGCAATGCGTGCGCGGGCCCAAGCGATTACGCTTTCGGAATCCACCTGAGCACCGGGTTTGGGAACGCATACCGCCTTCACCGCCTCGCCCCATTTTTCATTAGGTACGCCAATGACGGCGACCTCCAATATATCGGGATGGCCGTAAATCGCGCTTTCCACTTCCGCAGGATACACATTTTCGCCGCCGGTTATGATCATGTCCTTCACGCGGTCGTGGATGTACATATATCCGTCTTCATCAAGATATCCGGCATCTCCGGTCTTTATCCAACCACCCTCGGCGACAGTACCCTTCGTGGCATCAGGCAAGTTCCAATAGCCAAGCATGTTGTTAGATGACCGCGTCCATATCTCGCCGACATCACCCACAGGAACATCATTCCCCGCCCCATCAACGACGCGTAATTCTACACCGGGCAGTGGTTTGCCAGCCGAGCGCATCCGTTTATTGCCATTGGGGTCGTGATCCTCAGGCGGCAACATGCAAATGGTGCCCGTCGTTTCCGTCATGCCGTAGACTTGAATGAACTCGGCGCTGAAAACGTCCATGCACTGGCGCAATAGTTCAAGCGGAATGGGCGCTGCGCCATAGAGGATATATTTGAGCCGGCTATAATCGACATCACGGCATCTGGGGTGGTTAACCATCATCTGCAAGGCGGCGGGCACGATGAACAAGCGCGTTGCGCCGCCCTTTTCGATGCCATCAAAGACCGAATCTGGCGTAAATTCGGCCTGTACCAGCGCCGGCAGACCAGACACCAGCGCCATAATGCCAAGCCCGGTCCCGCCAATATGCGCGCAGGGCATGGCGATAAGGACAACCTCATCATCATCCCACTTGCTATAGGCATGTTCTTCTTCAGCCGCATTTTTGCGCAAGGCAAAGAGGTTTCGGTTGGAGAGCACCGCACCCTTGGGATTACCCGTGGTGCCTGACGTATAAAGCTGCAGCGCGGCGTCATCGGCGCCAGCAGCGTCGAACGGCGCACGCGGCGCGGCGTCGATCATCTGCCGCGCTTCGTCCTCGCCGATTACGCGCTCGACAGTAGCAGTCTGATCGCCAAGCGCCTGAACACCAGCCTCAAACCCTTGTCCTGCAAACAAAACGCGCGCGCCGGTATCCTTGGCGATATAGGACCATTCGGCGGGCGCCAAACGCCAGCCAATCGGGGCCATGACGATGCCTACGCGAGCCGCGCCGTAGAAAAGCGCAAAATACAGATCGCTGTTCTTGCCAATCCAGGCAACGCGGTCGCCCTTTTTCAAACCCAGCCCAAGCAGCATAGTTGCGATTTTTGCGGTGCGTTCTTCCAACTGCGCATATGTGAAATGCGCGTTATCTTGTGAGAGCGCAGCCCAATCCGGTCTTTCCGTCGTCCAATGCTTCAAGAAGCCATCGAACGTAAGTATGTCGTAACCGGCAGCGACCATGTTATTATCTCCCAAGAATGACCGTATTTTGCAGAGGCCTGATGTGTTTTGTCGAGAGATTATAGCGGCGTGTCAATGCTGCGATTTGCTAATCCGAGCGAGGACTGAAGTGTCCCTCAACGACAGAAAATCAGCGATAGGTTGTTCGACGGCATCGGGATAATCTGATCCAGAGCCAAGCCGACGTCGCGCGCTTCTTCGGTAATGTCCTCAACATAACGCAGACCCCATTCCGCGTTCTGTTGCCGCAGCGCAGTGTCGAATGACGCGTTACCTTCGGCTAAGGGGACGTCGCGCTGGCGAAATGGCCCATAGATGAAAAGCGGCGCGGATTGCGGCAAAAGGCGCGCGGCGTTGCGGAGTAACCCGACTGTGGCCGCCCATGGGCTAATATGCGCCATGTTGATGCAGACAATCGCGTCGGCGTGCGCGATTGTCCAGTCCGCTGAGGCATCCAGCAACATCCCCGGCTGCAGATTCGGCACGGCATAGTCGGCACGCCATGCATTGATCGATGCAATGGCAATGGGGTCAGGGTCGCTTGGCTGCCACGTAATTGCCGGAAACAGCTGCGCAAAGTGCACAGCATGTTCGCCAGTCCCGCTGGCGATTTCTAACACCACCCCCTCTGCAGGAAGCACATTCACTAAGGTTTCGGCAATCACATCGCGGTTCCGCTCGGTCGCGGGCGCGTAGCGTTTGACCTCGACGCCGGCCTCAAACACAAACGGTTGCGGGCCGCTCACTCGGCTGCAACCAACTGTTCGGGTTCCCGCCACACCAGCACTGGCTTGCGCGCAGCCTGGGTTTCATCAAGGCGACGGCGCGGCGCGTGATGCGGCGCGGACTTCAGCGACGGGTCGCCCGCCTTTGCCCGCTCCGCCACCGAACGTAGTGCGCCGATGAACTGGTCCAGCGTTGCCTTGCTTTCGGTTTCGGTCGGTTCAACCAACATAGCGCCATGGACCACAAGCGGGAAGTACACCGTCATCGGGTGATAGCCTTCGTCGATCAGGCCTTTGGCGATGTCGAGGGTGGAAAAGCCGTCGGCCAAGCCGTTATCGCTAAACAATGCCTCATGCATACAAGGGCCGCTATGCGCAAATGGCGCCTCAAGCACATCTTCGAGGCTGCGCAAGATATAGTTGGCGTTGAGGACTGCATCTTCGGCCACTTGGCGCAAACCGTCTGCACCATGCGACATGATGTAAGACAGCGCGCGGGTAAACATGCCCATTTGCCCGTGGAAAGCGGTCATGCGCCCGAAGCTGTGTGGATGGTATTCCTGAGCGGTTTCTTCCTCTATCAGTGTGTAATGGCCATCAGCATTGCGTGCGGTATAGGGCAAGGGGCCATAAGGCGACAGCGCTTCAGACAACACCACCGGCCCGGAACCCGGCCCACCGCCGCCATGCGGGGTGGAGAAGGTCTTGTGCAGGTTGATGTGCATCGCATCGATACCAAGATCGCCGGGACGGACGCGACCAACAATCGCGTTGAAATTCGCACCGTCGCAATAGACGTAGCCACCAGCCGCGTGGACGGCATCGGAAATCGCCTTCATATCACGTTCAAGCAGGCCACATGTGTTGGGGTTGGTGATCATAACCCCAGCCACATCAGGGCCAAGTCGTGCTGTAAGTGCAGCAAGATCCACACGGCCTTCGGACGTTGCCGGGATATTCTCAACCGAGAAACCGGCGAAAGCGGCGCTGGCAGGGTTGGTCCCATGCGCGCTTTCGGGAACGAGAATGACGCAGCGTGGGTCACCACGTGCCGCAAGAGCGGCCTTGATGCACAATATTCCGCACAACTCTCCGTGAGCGCCAGCCTTCGGTGTCATAGCGACCCCATGCATGCCCGTGAGCTGGATCAGCCACATGGCCAGCTCATTAATCACCGCCAATGCCCCCTGCACGGTCTCAACAGGCTGCAGGGGGTGCACATCGGCAAAGCCTGCCATACGCGCGACCTTTTCATTCAGCCGCGGATTGTGCTTCATCGTGCAGCTACCCAGCGGGAAGAAGCCCAAATCGATCGCATAATTCTGACGGCTCAAGCGGGTGTAATGGCGGACGGTTTCAGGTTCCGACAATCCGGGAAGGCCGATGTCGCGATGCCGCTCCAAATTGCCCAAGCGCGCGGCAACCTTCGGCGCGTCGGCAAGATCAACACCGGTTGTTGCAGCGGTGCCAATTTCGAAAATCAATGCCTCTTCAAGCATCAACGCCTTGTTACCTGTGAAGGTCGCAGGCGCGGTTTCGCCAGCATTGCCCATTTCAGGTTTCCATCCGCTTTGATTGATTGCGTTCATGCCAAAATCTCCTGCAAAGCAACCGCGAATGTTTCCACATCCTCACTGGTTACAACCTCAGTAACGGCGACAACGAGTCCCTTGGAGAGTGCATCCGTCCCCGGATAGAGCCGTCCAAGCGATACGCCTCCTAGAATTTCGTGGTCTGCAAGCGCGCGCACCACTGGCCGCGCCTCCTTGGGCAGCTTGAGTGTGAATTCGTTGAAGAAGCTGTCATTGACCAATTCGACACCAGCAATCTGGGTTAGCCGATCCGCCGCCTGCACCGCGAGCGCATGGTTCAACTGCGCCAATCCGCGCAACCCCTTTTCGCCGAGCAAGGTTAGATGTACACTAAAGGCCAGCGCACAAAGTCCTGAATTTGTGCAGATATTTGATGTCGCCTTTTCACGGCGGATGTGCTGCTCGCGCGTAGACAAGGTCAGGACAAAGCCGCGCTTGCCTTGCGCATCCACAGTCTCTCCGCACAAGCGACCGGGCATCTGGCGAACGAATTTTTCCTTGCAGGCAAATAGGCCAACATATGGCCCACCAAATTGCAGGCCAACGCCAAGCGACTGCCCCTCACCCACCACGATGTCCGCGCCCATGTCGCCCGGTGCCTTGATCGCACCCAAAGCAACCGGCTCCGTCACCACCGCGATCAGCAACGCGCCATGCTCATGGGCTTTGGCAGCGATAGCGGAAAGATCTTCAATCCGCCCCAAGATGTCTGGATATTGCACAACGACACAGCTGGTCTCGCCATCAATGGCGTCGAGCAACCGCACGCTATCGGTTTTGGCGGACAGGTCCGGCAAGGCGGTATCGAGTGTGTCGCCCGTATATCGCGCCATTGTCTTGGCGACGCTGACATAATGCGGGTGCAGCCCCGACGACAGCACTGCCTTTGTCCGCTTGGTAATGCGGCCAGCCATGCCGATTGCCTCCCAGCATGCAGTGGAGCCGTCATACATCGACGCATTGGCAACATCGCATCCGAACAATCGCGCAACCTGCGTCTGGAATTCGAACAGCATTTGTAGCGTGCCCTGCGCGATTTCGGGCTGATACGGCGTGTAGGCCGTCAGGAACTCGCCGCGCTGGGTGATGTGATCAACACTCGCCGGCACATGATGCTTGTACGCGCCTGCACCCAAAAAGAACGGATGCTGCGACGCCGTCATGTTTTTGCGCGCGAGGGTAGAGAAATGCCGCTCCACCGCCATTTCACTGGCATGATTTGGCAGGCCCCGAATTGGCCCGTCCAACCGCGCTTGGGCCGGCACATCAACGAACAAATCATCAATCGATTTAGCCCCGATGATGCCAAGCATCGCATGTCGGTCGGAGGGGGTTAGCGGTAAGTAGCGCATGTCAATCTCCATAGCCAGCGTCGCGAGCGGATTATCTTAAAGCCCGTCGACAAATGCCTGATATGCCGCGGCGTTCATGAGGCTGTCGAGTTCGCTGGTGTCGCTTAAGGTCAGTTTGAAGAACCAGCCCTCGCCTTCCGGGTCGCTGTTCACAAGCGCAGGGTCGCCTTCAAGCGCATCATTGCCTTCAATGACGGTGCCGCTGACGGGCGCGTAAACGTCCGATGCGGCCTTCACCGATTCCACAATCGCTGCATCACCGCCTTTTTTCAAGGTTGCGCCTGCCGCCGGAACTTCCGCGAACACGATATCCCCCAATTGGCTTTGCGCATAATGTGTGATGCCGACCGTAGCGGTATCGCCGTCAACTTCGATCCACTCATGATCTTCGGTGAAAAAACGGGTCATATACTGCCTCCTTTGCGATGATAATGATGTGGGATGAAGGGTAGGCTCGCGACGGTGACGGAAACGCGCTTGCCGCGCACCTCTGCCTCAAGCGCGGTGCCGGCGGCATTATGGGCGGAATCGACATAGCCCATGGCGATGGGTGCGCCTAAACTTGGGGCAAATCCACCCGAGGTTATAATGCCAACTTGCGCCTCGCCTGCAAATATCTGCGCGCCTTCCCGCACGGGCATTTTGCCGTCGACCGAAAGTCCAACCAACTTGCGTGCAGGGCCGTTGGCGAGCGCATCCAATATGCGCTCTGCGCCCGCAAACCCACCTTCGGCGCGGCGGCGTTTCGAGATTGCGAAGGCTACATTGCCTTCGACGGGGTCAACATCTGGGTTCATGTCGTGACCGTAAAGCGGAAGTCCCGCCTCAAGCCGCAACGAGTCCCTTGCACCAAGGCCGATCGGCCTAACTTCGGGCTGCGCGCTCAGCTGGTCAACCAGCTTTTGTGCATGGGCCGCGGGCACCGAAATTTCAAAGCCATCCTCACCGGTATAGCCTGAACGGCTGATCCAAAGCGGCTCCGGATCTGTCTTTGGCCCCCAGAAGAAAGAGCCTGCCTCCATGAAGTACAGCGCGTCAACACCGGGCACAACGCGCTTCAATGCCTCCGCAGCTTTAGGGCCTTGAAGCGCAAATAGGGCGCGGTTTTCCATATTGTTGATGGTGATTTCATCGGGCAAATACTCCCTCAGATAGCCCATATCGTCCCATTTTACCGCGCCGTTGACGACAACATACAGCCCCATCGGCACAGCTGTGATCATCATGTCATCAAGAACGCCGCCGTCTTCGGCGAGCAAAAGCGAATAACGCATCTTGCCCTCTTGGAGCGCCGAGATATCGCCGGGAACCAACGCCTCAAGCGCTTCGGCGACGCCGTCGCCCGTCAGCATTAATTGCCCCATATGGCTGACATCAAAAAGCCCGGCATTGTCGCGCGTCCAGATATGTTCGGCCATAATGCCCTCATATTGGATGGGCATATGATAGCCCGCAAACTCGACCATGCGCGCGCCCTTGTCGCGATGCCATGCGTCGAGCGGCAGCTCCAATATTTCGATGGGTTCGAGTTCGAATTCGTCTTCTTCGCTCATATCAGTCCGTTCAAGAGTCGCAGCGACCGACGCCGGTTGGCGCAAGGTCTGCTACCCCCTCTGTCACGGGTACCTGAGAGCTTTATCCGCCTTTGTTGCCGCGAACGGTCACAAAGGCAGGTTACACCTTCGGTGGCATATCTTTAAAAATGGCAAAGACATGCGCTTTCCAGAGTGTCGCAAAAGCCGAAGCGGTCCTTTTGCCTGAGAGATTCCGGGGCGGTTGCTCCTTCGGCGGTCCCTATAAGGGACGCTCTCCCGCTTCGTCAGCGACGAATCCGCATTGGCCTTGCCGCCTTGGAGAGTCAACCAGCCAGCGCGTTTATCGAATCATTTTCGTGGATAAAAACACCACCGTCATGTCTGTTTGCGCGCGCCGCAATGGCCTTTGCTACTTTGCAAGACGGCGTAGATGCATATTTCTTCATCCGTCCGAACATCAGCAAATCAGCAATCGGCGCCAAGAGGATACCGAAGGCCTCGCCTGGACGATGGTCATCACGATGACCGCCTGTCAGCAGGCTGGGTCGCATGATATCAAGACGTTTAAAGCCGATATTGCGAAGCCCCTGCTCCATGTCCGCCTTTGTTCTAAGATAAAAACTGCCGCTGGCGGGCATCGCACCTACGGACGATACGGTGATAAAATGTCGCGTGCCCGCTTCTTGGCTGGCCTGCGCGAAGGCAAGCACCAGATCATGGTCGACCGCCTTGAAAGCATCCTGCGATCCGGCCTTGCGTATAGTCGTGCCCAAACAGGAAATGGAACAGTCAGGCTTGATGCGCGCCACAATCTCCGCCCATTCATCGCTTGAGGCGACATGCTCTTTTATGGCAGGCATTGGCAGCGCCGACGGCCGCCGCGAAACCAAGTGGACCTCATATCCGCTGGCCGCCAAAAAATCCGCGGTTTGTCTGCCAACCAACCCCGAACCACCAGCGATAAGGATTTTTCGCTTCATGCCATGTCCCCACATATTTCACGGTACCGGTCAGTAACGAAGCGATCGGTCATACCAGCCAGAAAATCGCCGATGTGGCGGCTGCGCTGTGGGTCGTGTTCCGGCAAATTTTCGCGCCATTCAAGTGGCAGCAGGCTCACGTCATTGCGATAGGCCACAAACAATTCGCGCACGATTTTCGAGGCACCAACCGCCGCTTCATTTTGCGTGGGATGATGGTACAGTTTTTCATACATAAATGCCTTGAGCTGGCGTTCGCGCGCCGCCATTTCCGGCGAAAACCCGCCGATCATGACGCCTGCCTTGCGCACGTCATCGGCCTTCTTGATGCCCAGTTCTTGTATTCTGCCGCGCGTCGACTCAATCACATCATTGACCATAATACCAATCTGTTCGCGCGTCAGTTCGCCAATCAACCGGCGCGGACGCACCTCGGGATGGCGAGCCAATATCGCCTCCCAACGCTCCGCCACAAAAGGCAGTTCAAGCAATTGGTCAATGTCGAGCAAGCCAGCCCGAATGCCATCGTCAATGTCATGATTGTCATAAGCAATATCATCGCTGATCGCCGCAATCTGGGCCTCAAGCGATGGCCAGTCAGTGAGGCGTAAATCAAAGCCTGCATCCACCTCGGCCAAGGCCCAACCGGGACGTGCGACGGGGCCATTATGCTTGGCCAGCCCCTCAAGCAGTTCCCAGCTTAGGTTTAAACCCGGCCATGACGGATATGGCGATTCAAGATGCGTTAATGTGCGGAGCGTCTGCGCATTATGATCGAACCCGCCAAAAGGCTTCATCGCCGCTTCAAGTGCATCCTCTCCCGCGTGGCCAAAGGGCGGGTGACCAATGTCGTGCGCGAGACATAAGGCCTCGGTCAAATCCTCGTTTAACCCCAGCGCGCGGGCGATGGTGCGGCCGATCTGCGCGACCTCAAGGCTGTGGGTAAGGCGTACGCGGTAATGATCCCCATCGGGTGAAATGAACACCTGCGTTTTGTGACGCAAGCGGCGGAAAGCAATTGAATGAATGATGCGGTCGCGATCACGCTGAAAAATATCGCGCGGCCCGCGAATGTCGCTCTTCGGCTCGGCATGAAGCCGGCCACGACTATGTTCAGGAAAGGAAGCATAAGGAGCCAGTTGCGACATGTCGCGCTTATGCCGCCAACCGACCTAATTCGAAAGCGGCTATTTTGTTTTCAACGGACTAACGGCCTCGCCAATCTCGCTTTTCCACATGAAAGCATCACCGCCACCCTTTTTATAGTCGCCTTCCCACTTCTTCGCCGCTTTCTGGTCCGCAAAAGGACCAACCAAAAGCCGATCTGTCTTGCCCCATTCCGCCGTGAACGGATTTCTATTCTTGAGCAATTCCGGATATTTTTTGGCAAATTTGCGATAGTCAAAGCCAAGCGCACTTGCTTTTCCAGCGGCGATCTGCACCCAATATCGCGCCGGATTATCCTTTTCGAGCTTGGCCTTTGCCGCGATCTTGGAATCAACCTTAGCGACCTTGGCGCGCTCTGCTGCCACCTTGGTCATCACAGGTTTCAAACTTTTCAAATCGACCGGAACTTGCGAGGGCAACTGTTCACCTTCGGGAATTTCGATAGAGGCAACAACCGCACCGAGATCAAAGCCGGATGATGCAACTGCAAGTCCGGTCGGCGCAGATGTCGGCCCCTGCACAGTTACCAACGGTGCCGGTGACGATATGGTTGCCCCCATTATGGCGGAAACAACTGCCTTTGTTTCCGCTTGGGCAGTGATAGGAACATTGCTGACAGGACCTGGAATAGCAGTTGGGGCTGGGTTCAACGTCGCGGCAGGCTTGGGCGACGCGGGAATATTAGCCACGGCCGTCAGAACCTTTCCGCTCTCATGGGCCTTTCGGTCCTTCTTAACGTCCGGCGCCTGCGCGATTTTGGTATCGCCGGTTTTTGCAGCCTTCGGACCAAACGGATCGCCCAAGGGAATTAGGCGGTTTTGCGGAGGTGCAAGGGCAGTTTGCGGAAGCGCTGCTGCAACGCGGCGGACCTGTTCGCTGTCACGCCCGACATATTGGCTCGTTGGAAAATGCCCAAGATGAATGACCGCCGCCTGCTGCGCGCCTGAAAGGTTGGGCATTAAACGAAAGAACCGCTCCATGCGTTCCGCGGAAGGGCCATCCATAAAGCCTTGCGCGACTTTTGTTGATTCACGCAACTCGCCGCGTGCCGCAAGCATGAACGCGCGCGCACGCCAAGCAGAAGCGCTTTTGCGCTCAAGCAGGGGCACCAGCAGAGCATCAGCTTCTCTATATTGCCCGGCCAAGGCCAAGGATACAGACTGCCGTATAATCAAATCATCTGAGGTAAATGCGGTCCGCGCCAGCTTATAATCCTGCTGTGCGCGACCAAAATTCCCCAGCAGATCGAACGCCAATGCACGATCAATCGCAATTGAGCGCTCATTCGCGCCCAACCGGACCGCGTCATCAAACAATCGAAGCGCTTCAAAGGGGTTTTCGGTGCGCACGGTGGCGGTAGCCAGGCCCGAAACGATGCGGCTGTTGCCGGGGCGCAGCGCGTTCGCGCGTGTGAAGAAATTGAGCGCCGCGTTGGCATCGCCCAAAACTAAAGACGCATTGCCAGCATCCGCCAAAGCATCAGCGTCCGACGGGTTGAATGAAATTCTCCGCATTGCAGAGCGCAGTTCCACTGCCCCTGCAGGCTCGGATATGACAGGGAGCACTTTAGGAGTTTGTCTGTCAAAAGCTTCAAGTGCGCTTTCGTCAACCGCTTGCGCAAAGGCGCTGGTTGACATCATAAGCGCGCACAATAGCCCCACGCTTCGTAAAATTGTCACATGCATGCACTTCTATTGGAGCAGCCGCTGCCCGACGCAAAGCGCGTTAACGCTGTGCTCGGACAAACGGTTGTCTAAAGAGGACGAACTGACGATGCGCTGGATGCGCAACCTATCAGTTGTTCTGCCGATCAAGGAAACGCGGGATATTGACGCTGCTAGCGTCATCATCAGCCTTGTTCTCGTCATCGGAGCGCGAAAGACCGCGAGACAGATTGGACATCCGCTCAAACAATGTTCCGCCTGTTGAAATGCGTGGAACAACGCGCTCAGAAGCCGCAGGCACATCAACTGGGGCTGCAGTAGGTACAGGTACCTCGTCCTCAGCGGGCGTGTTGAGTTCAAGTGCATCTGCACCTGCCCACGAGCTTGACGACATGCTGGCTGGAGCAGCAGTCTCCGGGGTGAATGATTCAAATTCTTGATCTGCATCGGTATCTTCGAAATCGCTGCCGAGGATCAAGCTATCATCTTCAACATCAGTCTCTTGTTCTTCAAAATCGTTCTCTTCTGCGACTGGAGTAGCTGGCGTGCTATCGAACAAAGATGTTGTAGTGCTGACCGGAGCAACGGGTTCCGCTACCGCTGGACGGCTGAACGAGAAAGGCGTGCGCGATTGTGTCGCAGGCGAAGCGCTCAGGCCTTCATTGTCAATGCCAGTAGCAACGACAGAAACACGGATTTTTCCGTTCAGATTTTCGTTAAACGCCGAACCCCAGATAATGTTGGCATCCGGATCAACCAATTCGCGGATATAGTTTGCAGCCTCGTCGACTTCCATCAAGCGCATATCTTCGCCGCCGGTGATCGAGACGATAACGCCCTTAGCACCCTGCATCGAAACGCCGTCGAGCAGCGGATTGGCAATTGCCTTTTCCGCAGCCTCAAGTGCGCGGTTGTCACCTTCTGCTTCACCAGTACCCATCATTGCCTTACCCATTTCGTGCATGACAGAACGAACGTCGGCAAAGTCGAGGTTGATGAGGCCAGGCATGACCATGAGATCAGTGATGCCACGAACACCTTGCTGCAAAACCTCGTCAGCAAGCTGGAATGCTTCTTTGAATGTCGTGTTGGGATTAGCGACCAAAAACAGGTTCTGGTTTGGAATGACAATCAATGTGTCAACATGCTGTTGGAGCTCGGCAATGCCGGATTCTGCCGAGCGCATGCGGCGCGATCCTTCAAAAAGGAATGGCTTTGTGACAACACCAACTGTCAAAATATTCATTTCACGCGCAACTTGGGCAATAACTGGAGCAGCACCCGTTCCGGTTCCGCCACCCATACCCGCCGCGATGAAGCACATGTGGCAACCTGCCAATGCGGCCTTCACCTGCTCGATGGTCTCTTCCGCGGCCGCACGACCAACTTCAGGACGTGAGCCAGCACCTAATCCTTTCGTAATTTCAGGACCGAGCTGGATGCGATATTCAGCTGGCGAAGCGTTCAGTGCCTGAGCGTCCGTGTTAGCTACAAGGAAATCAACGCCTTCGACCTTCGCACCAATCATGTTTGCAACTGCGTTACCCCCAGCGCCGCCAACCCCAATAACTGCGATTTTCGGCTTCAATTCGTCAACCATTGGTGGCCCGATATTGATGCTCATAATTTTATCCCCTTAGCCCCATCAGCTTGTTCGACATTTTCACGCTTTTGACACAAAAGCAAAAAACGCACACCCCAAAATTACCCGTTTTGCACAGCTTTCTGTTAGAAGTTCTCACGAACCGCCCGTTTTATGCGTTCAATCAAACTCGGCATCGCCCCGCCAAGCTGTTCAGCGCGCATATGATAGCCGGATTGAAGCTCAAGACGCTCAGAGGCGGCATAATGAATCAAACCGACCAGTGTCGAAAATGCGGGGCCAGAATGTGCTTCGGGAATACTGGTTAGTCCGGAAGGACGACCGATGCGCACCGTCCGTCCAAGCGCGCTCTGCATATGTTCGGCGGCACCCTTAAGCTCGGCACCGCCGCCAGTCAGCACCACCTGATGTCCAGACGGTCCAGAAAATCCTAGCGTCTTCAATGCTTGCGCAACATCGGTTACAATGCCGTCGACCCGCTGGCAGACCACTGCGTTTAACTGCGCTTTGGTGATGCGTGGCGCTTGGGTTCCGGGTTCAACGCCATTTTCGTCGGGACCGATATCAAGAACTTCCTGATAGTCGCGCGGACTGGTTAAGGCAGAACCGTGAAAGCATTTCAATCGCTCTGCCTGCGCCCGGCGAATACCAAAGGCTGAGGCGATGTCATCGGTAATGTCCGACGCACCCTTTTGAATGGTCTCAAGCCCAACCAACATTCCGCCGATGAACACCGACACATTGGTGACCGCCGCACCGAATTCGACCAACGCAACGCCCAGTTCACGTTCCTCTGATGTCAGACACGCAAGGCCAGTTGCAACCGGTCCAACGACTAGCGATTCTACATCCAAATGTGCCGCGCGGACGGTCATGTCCATATTCCGAACCGGCGATGGATCAGCAAGGATAACATGAACGTCAACGCCCAAGCGATCGGCATGCAGTCCAATTGGGTTTGCTACGCCGCCAACCCCATCAAGCGAATATAAGGTCGGTTGAATATGCAGCGCCATTTTGCCGCCGGTTTGGATATTGTCGCGTCCAGCCTGCAGCAGTTCGCCGATATCTTCTTGTGTAATGCGGTCGCCGCCTAATTCGATTTCTACTGGCGCGAGCATACTATCAAGCCCGCCAGCAGACATGCCAACCCAAACGCGGTCGATGTTGAGGCCAGCGATCCGCTCCGCTTGTTCGACCGCATGGCGCACAGATAGTTCTGCCTGTTCGACATCAGCGATGCATCCGCGCGTAACACCCCGACTTTCGCGCTGTCCTGTACCAAGAACAAGCAATTCGCCACTATCGGTTTGACCCGCAATCAACGCGGAAACCTTCGACGAGCCGATATCGATTGCGGAAATCAGCCTTTCAACGCGCGTCGTCTTCATGCTGTTTGTCCACTGGTTTTAGAGCTAACTTCGTTGGTTTCCACTTTTTCCACTTTTTCCGTCTTCTCCACTTTGGCGGGTTCCACCTTCTGTGCTTTGCGGAAATAGGCGCGATCTGGATCGCGCAGGTCAAAATGGATCAGGTCGCGACCAAGCAAGCGGTGCACACCATCCATGCGCGCAAAATTCAGCAACGCTTTAGCTGCGGCGGCCTCTCCTTCTGGCAGCGCAAGCGTTTCGCCAGTTTGGAACTGAATATCCCACCGACGATTGCCGACCCAAGTTGCACCGGAAACTTGTGATTTCAGGGCAGACGCTTTGTCGAGTAACGCACTCAGCGCGACCGTGTGCCGGTTGGCATCATTTCCATTCAGCATCGGCAAGTCACCGCCCTCACCAGGGTGAATATTTTGCAGAACAATCCCCTCTGCGTCGATTAGCGAATATTTCCCGTTGCGTTGCCAAATGGCGGTCGGCGTGCGCTCGATAATCTCGACGGCAAGCGTATCAGGCAGCCGCCGTGCAACGCGGGCGTCCTTAATCCAGCCATATTGCAAAAGATCCATGCGCACTTTGTCGATATTCACCAACGGCATCGCACGGTCTTTTTCGGCGAGCACGAGTTGGTAGACTTTCAACTGGTCGACCCGTTCCATGCCCGTGACCTCAATGCGCTGCACCTGAAAACCAGCTTTTGCGGCAAGTGCGGCATATTGTTGATAGGCAGCGGCGGTCAGTCCAGCATATTGCGCAGCGGCAAAGGCAATCGCAGCAAGCACCGCAACGATAATCCAAGTACTGACGCGCTGCACTTCCTCTTCGGAAAATGGGAGCATGCGCAATACTTTGTCGACACCCGAAATCTGGGAGACCTTCTTCCGCGGGCTGGCCGCAGTTGCTTTGCGCTTTGCTGCTGGCTTGCGTGTCGCACCTGCCATTATGCCAACGCCTCTTTCACAATGATGTCGACCAGCTGTTCATAGCTGATACCAACATGCCGCGCTTGCTCGGGCACGAGGCTTAACGGTGTCATGCCGGGCTGCGTATTGGTTTCCAGAACGAATATACCGTCCATACCCGCTTCGTCATCCCAACGAAAATCCGTGCGTGAGGCACCTTTGCAGCCAAGCAATTGATGCGCGCGCAGCGCAGTATCCAGCATATATTGCGCCACATCATCGGGGATTTCTGCAGGGCAGATATGTTCAGTCAGGCCATCGGTGTATTTCGCGTCAAAGTCGTAAAAGCCGCTCTTTGGCTTCAACTCAGTCACGCACAACGCCTTGTCACCCAGCACTGCTACCGTCAGCTCGCGGCCTTTGATGAAAGGTTCTGCCAGCAACCGGTCAAATTCCTGCCACGGCCCTTTGGCATCACGGGCAATCGGATTGCCATAATTGCTGTCATCCGTGACAATTGCCACGCCAACCGAGCTGCCTTCATTCACGGGCTTAAGCACATAAGGCCGCGGCAGCGGATCAGCCGCATATAGGCTTTCGCTATCAACCATCGTTCCCTTGGGCATAGGAATTCCGGCAGGCACAAGGCACTGCTTGGTCAGTTCCTTATCAATCGCAATAACCGACGTCACCATGCCGCTATGCGTATAAGGGATGCCCATGAGGTCCAACATGCCCTGCACTGTGCCATCCTCACCCGGGACACCATGCAAGGCATTGAATACGACATCAGGACGAAGGCCAGCCAGCACTTGCGCGACATTGCGGTCCATATCGACGCGGCTAACCTGATATCCGACCTTTTCCAAAGCATCGGCGACCCCATTGCCGCTCATCAAGGACACAGGCCGCTCGTTCGACCACCCCCCCATCAACACGGCAACGTGAATGTGCTTACTCATTTCGTTTCACCCACGCGCTGGATTTCCCATGTTAGTGCCACGCCAGATTGTGCCATTACGCGCGCACGGACTTCTTCGCCAAGCGCCTCAATATCCGCGCTGGTCGCATCGCCGGTATTAATCAGGAAATTGGTGTGTTTTTCGGACACCCGCGCACCGCCAATCTGAAGCCCGCGGCACCCCGCAGCATCGACCAATTGCCATGCCTTATGTCCATCCGGATTTTTGAAGGTCGACCCGCCGGTTTTGGATCGCAATGGCTGCGATGCTTCGCGTGTTGCGCTGATGCGGTCCATCTCGGCTTGAATGGCTTCCGGTTCCCCGGAACGTCCTTGAAACCGCGCAGCAACCACAATAGCGCCATCAGGCAGTTCGGAATGGCGATAGCTGTAGTGCAGTTCATCCACAGACAAGGTCAACAGCGTACCGTCGCGCATAACAATATCGCAATCGCCCAAAATGTCCTTCACCTCGCCGCCATATGCGCCGCCGTTCATGCGAACAAAGCCGCCGACGGTTCCCGGAATGGAGCGCAGAAACTCAAGACCAGCAATTTTATTGTCACGCGCAGTGGAGGACACCAAAATGCCTGATGCCCCTGCACCGCATTTCATCGTGACAGCGTCGGTACAAGTGACTTTAGCAAAGGCCTTACCCAAGCGGATAACGACACCCCTGACACCGCCATCTCGGATAATCAGGTTAGATCCCAAGCCAAGCGCCATGACCGGCGTAGCTTGGTCAAGTTCGCGCAAAAAGGATTGCAGATCGGCGATGTTTTTAGGTTCAAATAGATAATCCGCGCAGCCGCCAGACTTAAACCAGACCAACGGTGCCAGCGGCGCGGCTTGGGTCAGACGTCCTTGCACTTGCGGCATACACAGCACTGTCATCCGCGCGCTGCCTGAATTGCGTCGGCAAGGCCAGCCGCCCATTTGGTGATGTCGCCAGCTCCCAAGCACACGACCATGTCATCCGCCTGAACAACTTCGGCCAGTTTGCGTGCCAGGTCATCGGCGTCGGCCACAGTCGCAACCGAACGATGCCCGCGCGCCTTTATGCCATGCACCAGCGCATCTGCATCTATGCCGTCAATCGGACCCTCGCCAGCTGCATAGACGGGTGAGATGAACACCATGTCGGCATCATTAAAGGCCTGTTGGAAATCATCCATATGGTCGCGCAGCCGGGTGAAACGGTGCGGCTGTGCCACGGCAATGACTCGGCCCTGCACACCTTCACGTGCAGCCGACAGCACCGCGCGGATTTCGACGGGATGGTGGCCGTAATCATCGATGATTGTAACGACCCCACCGTCAAGGACAACTTCGCCAACCTTGCTAAAGCGGCGCTTAACCCCACCGAATTTGTCAAAGCCATGCGCAACATCTGCGTCACTCATTCCCATTTCAAGGCCAACGGCGACCGCAGCCAGCGCGTTCTGGACATTGTGGCGCCCCGGCATGGGAAGCTGAATACCCTCTATCGTCCTCTGCGATCCATCGCGTGCGCGAACGACCACATCAAAACGGTTACCGCCCGGGTTCGGGGTGACATTTTCGCCGCGGATATCGGCCTGCCCCGAAAAGCCATAAGTGATAATCCGACGGTCGCGGATCTTGGGCAAAATCGCCTGTACTTCGGGATGGTCGAGACACATGATCGCCGCGCCATAAAAGGGGACGTTTTCGACAAATTCGACAAACGCCTTTTTGATCGCGTCGAAATCGCCATAATGGTCCAGATGTTCGGGATCGATGTTGGTGACGACCGCCAGCGTGCCGTCAAGCCGCAAGAAGCTGCCATCGCTCTCATCGGCTTCAACCACCATCCAGTCACTTGCCCCAAGGCGCGCGTTGGAACCATAGCTATTAATGATTCCGCCGTTGATGACCGTCGGGTCAATGCCGCCATGGTCAAGCATCGCGGCGATCAACGATGTCGTGGTCGTCTTTCCATGCGTGCCCGCCACAGCAACGGTATTTTTCAGCCGCATCAATTCGGCGAGCATTTCAGCGCGGCGTACCAAGGGTATCCGCCGTTCCAAAGCTGCATCGCGCTCGGGGTTACCTTCCTTGACGGCAGTCGACGTTACAACGACTGTCGCCTCGCCCAAATTGTCCGCACTGTGGCCGATCATAACCTTGATGCCGCGTTGGCGTAGGCCATCAATGACATAGCTGTCCGCAATGTCGCTTCCCTGCACGTTATAGCCAAGATTATGCATGACTTCAGCAATGCCTGACATCCCTATGCCGCCGATGCCGACGAAATGGACAATGCCAATATCGGTAGGAACACCCTTCACGCTGCGTTCTCTTTGGCAAGTGCAGGGGACGAACTGAAAGCGCCCCTGTGTTCGGATGGGGACGTTATATGATGCATGATTGGGGCGCGGCCAAAAGACTCGACAAGGTCGGCAAGTTCGGCAACCGCATTTGGCCTGCCACAGTTTTTTGCTGCCTTCGCTGCATTTTCCAGCGCACCGGGCTCAAGCGCAATTTTCTCGATCTGCTTGGCCAACTCTACCGCGGTGAATGCTGGCTGCGCGATGGCGCGGGCGCCGCCTGCTTGGACCATTTCCTTAACATTATAGCTTTGGTGGTCATCGGTTGCGCTTGGTAGCGGTACCAATATCGCGGGCCGTCCAGCGCAGGTCAGTTCGGCTATCGTCGACGCCCCTGCCCGCGATATCACCATATGCGCCCAGCCAAGTCGTTCAGGCAGGTCAGGCAAATAGGTCGCGAGTTCGGCCGGAATGCCGTGGGCGACATATGCTGCGCGTACAGCCTCAATGTCTTCGGCGCGGCACTGCTGCGTTACCTGCAACCGACGCCGCAAGTTTAGCGGCAGTTGGGAAAGGCCATCGGGCACAACGTCAGAAAGCACGGTTGCGCCTTGGCTTCCGCCCGTCACAAGCACGCGGAAAATATCCGCGTCCAAAAGCGAGGAATAGGGTTTGTCGCGCAGGGCAAGCACCTCTTCGCGGATCGGGTTGCCGACAAGATGCACCTTGCCTGCGTATCGCAGAGAAAGGCGCAGCACTTCGGGATAGGATGTGGCAATGGCATTCACGTGCCGCGCGGTGAAGCGGTTGACGCGCCCAAGCACGGCATTTTGTTCGTGAATAATCGCTGGAATTTTCTCGGCAAAGGCACCCAGAAGCGCTGGGAATGCCGGGTATCCGCCAAAACCAACAACAGCGCTTGGTTCAAATTTTTCGTATAAGCGGCGCGCCATCTTGCGGCCTTGGGCAATCGCCAGGATCCCCGGAAACCAGCTACTGGGTTTTTTGGTGATCCGGCCAGCGGGCAGAAAATGGGTTGCCATCTTGTCTGGGCAGCCCGGAATTTTTGCGCCGCGCGCGTCGGTGATTAAAGCTACATGATGTCCGCGGTTTATCAGTTCTTGCCCCAAGGCAAAGGCAGGGATCAGATGCCCCCCGGTTCCGCCAGCGGCCAATACATAATGCCGAGATATGGTCATGGTCGTTGTCCCTTCACCATATACAGCGACCGGTCAAGATACGGGTTTCGCTTCGTCAGTGCGAGTATGAGACCGCATGTGATCGAAAGCGCAACTATGGATGATCCGCCATAGCTAATGAAGGGCAAAGTCATGCCCTTAGAGGGAAAGACGCCTAGGTTAACCGCAATGTTAATCATCGCCTGCCCGCAAAACTGCGCGCCCAGCGCCGTAACCGCCAGCACTACAAACTGGTCCTTTTCATCCAACAGGCGAATGATGATGCGCACCAGTATGGCAAAGTACAGTATGGCGATGACCATGCAGGCAAGCAGACCGAATTCTTCGCCAATCACGGAGAAGATGTAGTCGGTATGCCCCTCAGGCAAAGAATATTTCTTGACCCCAAGTCCTGGGCCAAGGCCAATAAAGCCCCCATTGATTAATGTCGCCAGCGCCATCTTGTCATGGGTTAGGCCCTCAGTCCCAAAAATCCAGGCATCGATGCGCTGCGTTGCAACCGGGTAATAATTATAGGCCAGCACGATGAATATGATGCCGCTGATGATAAGGCCCCAAAGACGGCTTGCAGGAACGCCAGCGACCATCATCAATGCAAACCATGTGCCCATGAACAATATCGTCTGGCCAAGGTCGGGTTGCATCAAAAGCAAGATACAGACAGCTGCGGTGACAATGCTGCTGATAATCAAGACTGGCAGAGTCGGGTCTTTCAACCGCCAGCTGATAATCCATGCCATCGTAACGGCAAAAAAGGGCTTTAGAAATTCCGATGGCTGAAGCCCCGCAAAACCAGGGCCAATCCAGCGGCGCGATCCATTCACCTCGCGCCCTAATACGGGCACGAGCACAAGCAGCACGAACACAATGCAGAAACCATAAACGGCAATGCGTCGGGCCTTTTCGCGCGGACACATCGAGATAAACAGCATGATCGGCACGCCAACAATCACCCACATCAGCTGCCGATAAAAGAAATACAGCGAGGATAACTGTGATGTCGAAGCCGATAGCCGCTGCGCACCGGCGGGCGATGCCGCCGCAACCGCAAGCAAGCCAATCGCAATCAACACCATCATCAACGACAACAACACGCGGTCAAGTTCCCAGAACCAGACGCCCAGCGGCGAACGGTCACCACGGCCCAAACGGTTGGCAAAGCCAATCTTGCCCGTCTTTGCCGCCAATACCCACGGAACATCTTTGCCGTCGCTCATAACGCTTCCACAATTGCGCGGAATGCGTCGCCGCGCGCTTCAAAATCCTTGAACTGGTCAAAGGACGCGCACGCGGGTGAGAGCATGATAACGTCACCGGGTTGCGCCTGTGCCGCCGCCGAGTGCACCGCAGTGCCCATCATCTCGCTGCGTTCTACTGGCAAATGGGGGGACAGCAGTTCGTAAAACAGCGGCCCTGCCTCCCCAATGGTGTAAGCCTTTACAACATGGCCGAAATTGGGAATGCATTCGTCAAGATTGTCGGTTTTCGGCAAGCCGCCGACGATCCAGTGCACGCGCGGATATGCCGCCAACGCAGGCGCGGTGGACGCACCATTGGTCGCCTTGCTGTCGTTGATGAACAACACGCCGTTCCGTTCGGCAACAACCTCCATGCGGTGGGCAAGACCCTTAAAGGTCCGCATGGCAGGTCGCCATTGCGCTTCGGTCACGCCAAGCGATTCTACGATGGCGATGGCCACTGCTATATTTTGAAGGTTATGTGGCCCTTGCAGCGACGGCCATTCTTCTTGACCGTTGACCGACTGTGGATCCGCCAAATGCACAAACTCCGCCCCGCGCCGGGTAAGCACGTCGCGATAGACCCGCTCGGTATCGGCGTCGCCTTTGCCAAAGACCGACGTTTCATGCCCCGTCTGCATTTCGAAAAGCCGCGCTTTCGACGCCATATACCCCTCATAGCCGTCATAACGGTCAAGATGGTCAGGCGACAGGTTGATGAGCACCGCAGCGTCGCAGGCGAGCATATGTGTAATGTCGATCTGGTAGCTTGAAAGCTCAAGCACATACACGCCGCCTGAGGGCAATGGCGCTTGCGACAATATTGGCAGCCCGATGTTACCACCCATGCGCACCGGCAGCCCTGCGCTTTCCAACACATGATGCACAAGTGCCGTCGTGGTAGATTTACCGTTAGTTCCGGTAATGCCGACCACGCGGTGCGGCGGCAAGTTGGGCCGCGCCATCGCAAACAATTCCATGTCACCAATCAGCGGCAGGCCCTCTTCCTTTGCCTTTTCAGCGATGGGATGACGGTTGATTGGTACGCCGGGTGATACCACAATCGCGTCATAACCGGACAGGTCACTCAGCAACGGGTCAGCAATCGTCGCGATGTCAGCGACTTTGGCGCGTGCGGCTTCATCATTGTCCCACGCCAATATCTGCGCGCCACCTGCCACGAGAGAACGTGCCGCGGACAGACCGGAGCGCGCAAGCCCCAATATAGCGTACTTCCGGTCTTTAAAGGCAGGGGTAGTAATCATCTGAGCTTAAGGGTTGATAGCCCTGCAAGCGCCAATACGAAAGCCACAATCCAGAACCGAATGACAACGGTCGGCTCAGACCAGCCAAGCTGTTCAAAATGGTGGTGAATCGGCGCCATGCGGAAAATGCGCTTTCCGGTCCGCTTGAACCAGAACACCTGAATGATGACCGAAAGCGCCTCAATAACGAAAAGTCCGCCGATGATGGCAAGAACAAATTCATGATGCGCCACAACGGCAATCGCCCCCAGCGTTCCGCCCAAAGCAAGGCTTCCAGTATCGCCCATGAAAACAGACGCAGGCGGGGCGTTGAACCACAAAAAGGCAAGGCCGGCGCCGACAATCGCGCCACATAGCATGGCGAGGTCCCCTGCCCCCAAAAAGAACGGAATACCCAGATATGCTGCATATTTGGCATTGCCGACCATGTAGACGATCAACATAAATGCAATGGAGGCAATGATGACGGGCATTGTCGCAAGGCCATCAAGGCCGTCGGTCAAGTTTACCGCATTGCCGAATGAAACAATCACAAACGCACCAAAAGGCACATACCACCAGCCCAAGTCGATCACGGGGCCGTTAACAAACGGCAGATACAAATTGCCACCTGATTGCGCGACAATCAGCGATACCGCAACGCCCGCAATCGCAAACTCCCACAACAAGCGGACTTTGCCAGATACGCCCTTGTGGCTGCGTTTCTTGACCTTGTCATAATCATCGAGAAATCCAACGGTGCCGAAGCCTACGGTCACAAGCAAACAGGCCCAGACGTAAACATTCTTCAAATCCATCCACAACAGCATGGAAATGCCGACCGATACCAATATCATCAGCCCGCCCATTGTTGGGGTGCCCACTTTTGCAAGATGCGATTGCGGCCCATCACTTCGGATGGGCTGGCCCTTGCCTTGGCGCACGCGCAGCATGCTAATGAAGCGTGGTCCGATAAGCAGGCCGATAACAAGAGCGGTTGCAACCGCAGCTCCGGAGCGGAAGCTTAGATAGCGAATAAGGTTAAGTATCCCAGGAAAACCCAGATATTCAGCCAAAACATAAAGCATCAGTTTTTCCCACCCGTCAGCGCGCTGACGATGGTGGAAAGTCCCATACTGTTGGAACCTTTGACCAAAATCGTGTCCGATGCGCAAAGATATTGTTGCAGAAGGGCGAGTGCCTCCTGCGCGGTCGCGCAATGCGCGAATTCCTTCGGTCCCTCAACCCCTGCTTTCAACTCATCAGCAAGAATTGTCATCTCTTTGCCGACAAGGATAGCAAAATCGACCTTTGCGGCAGCCAAGGGTGCTGCAAGGGCGCGGTGATAATCATCGCCTTTGTCGCCAAGTTCTTTCATGGATCCCAGCACAGCAATGCGCCGTCCGCCGCCCGACAAGCCCAATTGGCCGATAGTCGCGGCCATTGAGGCAGGGTTGGCGTTGTAACTTTCATCGATCAGATGGGCGGCGCCTCCGGCAATCGCAACGTCGTGCCGCGCACCGCGTCCGGCAAGGCCACCCATTTCCGCCATTGCAAGACCAGCAGAGGCAAGATCGCCACCCGCTGCCAACACTGCGGCCAAAACCGCCATGCTGTTGCCGATCCAGTGCTGCCCGGGTTGAGACAGGTTGAAAGACAACATTGCGTCGCACACCTTGGCCGTAATCAGCGTGCTATTATGCACGCTATCCAAATGGTTGATCACGCGGACATCTGCATCCGCGCTGAAGCCAAAGGACAATATGGCGTTGGTGTGCTGCTCTGCTGCTGCGCGCAAACGCGGATAATGGACATTGTCGGCAGGCAATATCGCCGTGCCGCCTTCGACCAAGCCTTCGAAGATTTCGGCTTTGGCGTCGGCAATACCGCTTTCGTCCTTGAAGAATTCGATATGTGCAGGTGCAATGGTGGTTATGATGGCAACATCGGGCCTGACGATATGGCTAAGCGCGCGCATTTCACCAGCGTGGTTCATGCCCATTTCGAAAACGCCGAAGTCGCAATCCGCTGGCATCCGCGCAAGGCTCAACGGCACGCCTACATGGTTGTTATAGCTTTTGACCGAACGGTGCGCCCGCCCGCGTGAGCAGCGATCAAGCGCGGCAAACAACGCCTCCTTCGTCCCTGTCTTACCGGCAGAACCGGTAACCCCAATGATTTTCGCCTTAGTCCGCGCGCGTGACGCATGACCAAGCGCCTCAAGCGCTTGCATCGTGTCTGCCACAAGGATGTGTGGGTACGGAACGGGCTGCGACACAATCGCGCCCGCTGCACCATTGGCAAAGGCCTTGTCTACGAACAGATGCCCGTCGGTCTCTGCACCCTTCAACGCCAGAAAGAGGTCGCCTTTGCCGATTTCACGGGAATCAAACGCAACGCCCGTAACGTTAAAATGCCCCGAAGCTGTCCCGCCAGTTGCCGCCAGCAACTCCTCAAATGTCCATAACACGGTCATGCCGCGCATTCCCTTGCGACTTCGACATCGTCAAAAGGCAGAACGCGGCCCATAATGATCTGCCCTTGTTCATGGCCCTTGCCCGCAATCAGAACGATATCGTCGGGTTCGGCATGTTCGATGGCAAAGGCGATCGCATAATGCCGGTCGCCAATCTCATGCGCGCCCTTGGCCCCTGCCATGACGTCAGCGCGGATGAGCGACGGGTCTTCGCTTCTTGGGTTATCGTCAGTGACAATCACAATGTCGGAGTCTGCGACGGCCACAGCGCCCATCTCCGGACGCTTGCCTGTATCGCGGTCGCCGCCTGCGCCGAAGACAGTAATTAGCTTACCCTTCGTATGCGGACGCAATGCTGCAATGGCCGCGCGTAAGCCGTCGGGCGTATGCGCATAATCGACATACACAGGCGCGCCACTTTTGGTGATTACGGCACGCTCCAGTCGTCCGCGCACTGGTTGCAACCGGGCCAAATGCGACAGCAGGCTCTCCACCTCTCCCCCGCTTGCCATAACTACCCCTGCGGCGACGAGCGCATTTGTGGCCTGATAGGCGCCAATGAGCGGCAGCTTAACCTTATGCACATCGCCCTGAATACGCAGCTCAAGCGTCTGCCCAAGCTGGGTCGCTTGGCGCGAGACCAGTTGAATGCCCTTGCCCTTTTCCCCAACGGTGATCAGACGCAATTCGCGTTTGCGGGCACGCGCAATGACTTGGTCAGACCATATATCGTCTGCCCAGATCACGGCGCAGCCATTGGCGTCGACGACTTTGTCAAACAGGCGCATCTTGGCCTCAAAATAATTTTCCATCGTCCCGTGATAATCAAGATGGTCACGGCTTAAGTTAGTGAAAGCAGCAACCGAAACGGGCACGCCTTCACTGCGATATTGGGACAGGCCGTGGCTTGATGCCTCGAATATCGCATGGCTGATGCCTTCGCGCGCGAGACCGGACATGTTGGCAAGGAAGGTTACAATGTCCGGCGTAGTAAGGCCCGTACTTGCCTGATCCGAAGCTGTTGTAATGCCCAATGTTCCTATAGATGCCGCATTGTGCCCCGACATTCGCCACAGCTGCCGCGTAAGCTCAGCAGTCGAAGTCTTGCCATTCGTTCCGGTGACCGCCGCCACATTTTCGGGAAATGGCCGAAAGAATTTTGCCGCGAGTTCGGCAAATGCCTTGCGCGGGTTGGCGTCGGCAACATGCACAGCGCCCTGCACCATAGCCTCCGGACGCGCGACAACAGCGACTGCACCAGCGGCGATTGCAGCGTCGATGAAATCTTCGCCGTTGAATGCGGCGCCCTCAAATGCGCCAAAAACTGTGCCGGGCGCAATTTTCCGATGGTCGATGGCAAAGCCGGTCACTATGCTGTCGGCCGATGCCATGTCGGCACCGGTTACCAATTGCCCGAGCTTCACTATTGCTCTCCCTTCGCCTTTCGCAATAAAGGCATCAGTTCAGATACATCAACATCGCGCTTCATGTCAGGTATAATTCCCATCAATGGCCCAATCCGTGTAATTGTCTTACGGACAACGGGCGCAGCGGTATAACCGGCGGTCCGCTGAAAGCTTGAGGCTTCCGTACCCTGAGGTTCGTCGAGCATCGCAAGCACCACATAACGCGGGTTATCCATCGGGAATGCAGAGGCAAAGGTGGAGACGACCAGATTGCGGCTATAGCCGCCAACGCCTGGCTTTTCCGCAGAACCCGTCTTGCCGCCAACGCGGTATCCCAGTGCATCGGCTTGGCTGCCCGTTCCGTCAACGACGATCATGCGCATCAATTGCCGCATCCGTGCACTGGTTGCCGCGGTAAAGACCCGCTTACCAGGAATCTTGGCATCGGCTTTCGTCTTGAACATTGTGGCCGGACGATAAATGCCACCATTGACCATCGCGGCATACGCACTCGCCAAATGCATTGGCGTAACCGCGATGCCGTGCCCGAACCCTACAGTCATATTGGTCAGTCGGCCCCAGGTCTTGGGATATAGCGGCATAGATTTTTCTGCCAGTTCGATATCCGGACGCGCGTTAAAATGCATTGCACGCAACATCGCGTCCATGCGGACAGCACCCAATTGGTCAGCAATTTGCGCCGTCACAATGTTAGAACTGTGGATGAGCGCCTCTGGTGTATTGATCCAGCGGTTTAATGGGTGCGAATCCCGTATTTTAAACTTTCCAACTTGAAGCGGCTTGGTGGCGTCATACCGAACGGAAAGGTCGCGCACCGTTCCCGCGTCCAAAGCAGCGGCAACGGTGAGCGGCTTAAAGGTAGAGCCGAGTTCATATACCCGGTTCGTTACGTTGTTAGTCTGCCGCGAAATAGGATAGCGACCGTCAGTGATCGTCTGGCCAAGATCGGGGATATTAGCAAAGGACGGCCGGTTCGGGTTGAACGAAGGCAATGTTGCCATGGCTACCACTTCGCCCGTTTGCACATCCAATACGACCCCGGCAGCACCCTTGGCGGCCGTAGCGGTCATGCCCGACGCCAGTTCGCTCTCCAACGCTGCTTGAACTCGGACGTCCAAGGCAAGGTTCAAAGGGCTCCCACGCTTGGCCGGGTCACGCAGATAATTGTTCATTACCCGCTCCATGCCCATCGCGCCTTTGCCGTCACGGTTTACGAAACCGAGGACATGGGCGGCCATGTCGTGTTGCGGATAAAGCCGTGTAGCCTCGCGCGGGAATTCAATGGCGATTTCGCCAAGATCATGGACCGCGCGGACTTGCTCCGGCAATGCGCGGTTACGCAAGTAACTGGGCTTGTCATCGGTCAGTTTTGCATAGAATTCAGCCGCTGGCGTATCCGGAAAAATTGCTGCCAACTGTGTTGCCAATTGCTTGCGGTCGCCAAGGATGTCGGCAGGCTTCAACCAAATGGCATAGCCATAAATGCTGCGCGCCAGAGGAATGCCGTTACGGTCAACAATATCACCGCGATCTGGCACATAGTCTGTGCTGGTCGCACCGTAAGCGCGGCTGCTTTCGAATAAAGCCAAAGTCGCAAGCCGCCCAATGAGCAACGCAACGAACATACCAAATGCAACCAGCAGAATAAGCATCCGCCAGAACCCATGGGCCGCAAAAGGCGGGGGGTTAACGCCGCTTTTCCGAGTTGTCGTGCGGGCGATTTGCGGAATCATTACCGGCGGCGTTCGTTAGCGGCCTTAGCCGAAATATCCCGCATGAAGTCGTCGGACAAAAGCTTTTCGTCCATCCGCGCCAGCCGCTCGGTCCGCGTCTGCTCAACCTTCGGTGCCGCAGGCTTAGGTGCGGCGCGCTTTACCGGCTCGGCAAAGATCGGCGCCGCAACGGCGGTGGCAATTTCGGTGGATTTTTTAACAACTGCCTCAATTGTTGGCGCTGGATTGGCTTGGTTCGCGCTTGGCGCAGCGTCAATGTCGGCCGAAGCCATCATCACTGGCTTGGTCGCCTGCAGATCACCCGTCAGTTCCGCAAGTGCAGCCTCACCGCTAACGAACTGGTTGGCCATTGGTGGTTGATAACCGTACAAAAGCTCGTTCCACTCCTCCAGCTGCTGCAGACTAGCGCGCGTGCGGATTTCGGCTTGAAGGAAGCTGATTTCACGCTTTGTTTCGAGTATGTTGCGATCAACAGCGACCAGATTGCTGTGCATCGCGGCAACGTTCAACGACAATGGGTATAACAGGATTGCAACCATGAACACCAAAGCCAGCCAGCCTATATTCTGAAGTCTTTTCATGGCGAGACTCATGCTGCCAGTCCTCCTATTGCCCATGCGGGTGCGTGTGTGCGGGTTGCGGAACGTAATGTTGCTGAACGTGACCGTGGATTACGGGCCAACTCGGCGTCCGATGGCCGGACCGCTTTATCAGCTTTGTCGAAAGTGGGCGCAGGACCGTCATTACCAACCATTGGCACGTGCCGTGACCCTGCGGCTTCTGCGCCACTACGACGGCGCAAGAATTGCTTTACGATGCGATCTTCAAGGCTGTGAAAGGTAACGACAGCCAGACGACCGCCGGGCTTCAACATGCGCTCTGCAGCTTCCAGCCCGTCGGTCAACTCATCCAGTTCGCGGTTTACATGAATGCGGATGGCCTGAAACGCCCGAGTTGCGGGGTCTTTCGGCGCGCCGGGCTTATGGCCAACGGCCTTGCGGACGATTGCAGCGAGCTGCGCAGTTGTCGTGATGGGACGCGCAGCCACAATCGAACGCGCGATGCGGCGTGAACGATGCTCTTCGCCATACCGAAAGATGATGTCGGCAATGTCCGCTTCTTCAGCTTCGTTGACGAAGTCGGCAGCCGACATGCCGTCCTGACCCATGCGCATATCGAGCGGGCCGTCCTTCTGGAAGGAAAAGCCGCGCTCTGCGCGATCAAGCTGCATCGACGACACGCCAATGTCGAGCACAACGCCATCGACCGACATAACACCATCAGCCATCAGGACATCGTCCATGTTAGAAAAACAGGCCGAGTAAAGACGCAAAGCACCTTCACTCCGGCCTGCAAGGTCCGCACCTTCGTTAAGTGCATCGGGATCGCGGTCGAACGCATAAACGCGCGCACCGCGAGCCAGTATCGCTTGGCTGTATCCACCCGCACCAAAGGTACCATCCACGATCTCAGCGCCCGGGGTGATGGGCAGTGCGTGAATCACTTCATCCAGTAAAACTGGAATATGTGGGGCGAGCGCGCTCATTTGTCGCGCTTTGCCTGGGACAGCCAATAATTTAGCTCGTCCTTAATGGGGTTGAACGCTGCAGGCGCTTCTTTGAGGAAGACATCAGGGTTCCACAGCAAGAAGTGCGTTGTCGCGCCAAAGAAGAAAGCGCGGTCGTTAATGCGACCAAAATGCTTAAGCATAGGCGAAAGCACGAAGCGGCCACTTGCCTCAAAAGCAGTTTCAAAAATCGAAGAAGCCGAAACGCCAGCCATTTCGCGGTCAAATTCGGTGCCGCGGTTAACTGCGCTTTGCCATTGCGCCTCAATGTCGGCACGCAGCTTAAGACGCTCGGACCCACCAAAGCCAATGAGGCAAGGTAAGCTGGAATGGCGGGAAATACAGACATTGTTGCTGCCGCTCGACTGCTGGACGCTGTCACGCAGCTCGGCGGGAATGGTCGTGCGGCCCTTGGCGTCGACACTCGACACCCCCGAACCTGCATAGACGACCAACGCTGACACTGCCTGAACCACCCCCCACTAAAGGGTGGAAATTACCAATCATGACGAAACACGCGTCATGCGGACGCCGTAACGACCGATAGAATCAGGAATCCACCCCTTGAAATCATGGTCATAACAAGGGAATTCATGGATGAAAAGAGGGATTTTATGGGAATGCTTAATTTTTATGACAAAATTTACCGAAATTCCGTTGTTTTTATAGTTCCCCCCAAATTGCCATGCGTAATGCACCCCAATATAAGCATCCAAAATCGGCTAAATTGGCGGTCTTACAGCGGTGAATTGCATAAAATCCTTCTGCGCCCGTCATTTTCCCACAAAATCCCCATTAAGCGCATTATTGGATTTCAACGCCATCAACAGCGCTTCGACAAGAGCCAAATTGGCGAACTCGTCACCCCCGGTAAGTATCCGCATCCCCTGTCCTTCCCAAAAGGCGGCGTCTAGCATGTCAGCATCGGCAACCAACACCGCGCGGCCCGCACCAATCCGGCAATCCGCCAACAGGCCCTTGGCGGAAATTCTGCAGCGCGGGCTTATTGTCCCTTTGGGAAGCCATTCGCCGGGCGTTACGGTGCGGATATTGAAAGCGCCGATCTTGCGGATAATACGGGGGCTGTCATTGGTAATGGGCAAAACCAGCTCAAGCCCCCAATGTGTGAACAAGGGGGAGAGCAAAGATGTAAACAACGGGCGCCTCTTATCCCCCAACGGATACAGGCTGCCCCATTGCAAAGCAGGGTCCGCCAGTATCAACAGCCGACCGCCGCTCCGAACCCAATTGTCCAAGCGCACGAGTTCCGCCGGAGCAAAAGCCCTTGGCTGGGCAAGCAGGAGCAGTTGCCCGTTGCTTGGTTTCCATGTTGTCAGGTCATCGATGAGGTCAATGTCGTAACGCTGGTCAAGGCGTGCGAAAGCAGGGTGCGGCGCGGCATCTTGGGCAAGGTCAGCTTCAATGCCGCCCTCACTCCACTGCAACGGCAATGTCGTCATGAGGGCTAGGGCCGCCTTTGGCCTATCACTTGCTGACCGCGTGAAACCAAGCCCTGCAAACAGCAGCAGGACCAATGATACGGCAAGCAGGACGACAACAAGCCGCCTTGTGCCCCCAAAGCGGGCAAATCTATCAGTCACCAAATTACCGCCGCGGCGCGGGTGCGGATTGCCGCGGCGCTGGCGCAGCTCCATTGGCAGGCTGTTCAGCGGCAGAATCCTTGGCGACCGGCGTGACGCCCAATTCAGCCAGAGGCTCAGCAGGCGTTGAGCCATTGCCTGCGGTCAATGGAGCAGCCCCTGGCATGCCGCCAGCTTGCTGGGCTGGCCTAACCCGGTCGAGAACCATGCTGGCCAGTGTCACGAACAGCAGCACGACGACAAGACCTACGACGCCAACCTGAATACGTTGAACTGCGGATTGCCTTTGCTGGACCATGTGCTTCCTCCTCTAAACCCGATATTGCCTTTAGCTGTCCATTTGCCAAGGCATTACGGGAAGGTTTTTACTGCGCATCCATGCGGGATTATAGATGGTGGACAGATACCGAAAACCCGTGTCGCACAAGATGGTAACGATGCGCTTGCCCGGCCCCAATTGTTTGCCCAACGCGATCGCGCCTGCCACATTGATGCCGGACGAAAGACCAAGGCAAAGCCCCTCCTCCGCCAACAAACGGCGGACCCAGACAAGGCCTTCCTCGTCCGAAATGCGGAATTGCGTATCAATCGGCGCACCATCGAGATTGGCCGTGATCCGGCCCTGCCCGATGCCTTCGGCGACTGAGTTGCCCTCGGAGCTTAATTCACCGCATGCATAATAATTATACAGCGCCGCGCCGTGCGGATCGGCCAAGGCAATGGTGACCGCCTCATCCTTCGCCTTAAGTCCAAGACCTACCCCCGCGATAGTTCCGCCTGTTCCAGCTGCGCAAATAAAGCCGTCAATGTCACCGCCCATTTGCGTCCAAATTTCCTCGGCAGTGGTTTCAATATGTGCGCGGCGGTTGGCGATATTGTCGAATTGGTTCGCCCATACCGCGTTTTCGGTTTCCTCGGCCAAGCGGCGTGAAGTGTGCACGAAATGGCCGGGGTTCGAATATGGCGCGGCAGGAACGAGCACGAGCTCTGCACCCAAGGCACGTAGCGTGTCCTTTTTCTCCTGGCTCTGCGTTTCGGGCATGACGATGATCGTCTTATACCCAAGCGCGTTGCAGACCAGCGCGAGGCCAATGCCGGTATTGCCAGCCGTGCCTTCGACAATCGTGCCGCCCGGTTTAAGCAGCCCCTGCCGTTCGGCATCGCGTAAGATGTAGAGCGCAGCGCGGTCCTTTACCGATGCGCCGGGGTTCACATATTCGCACTTACCAAAAATATCGCATCCGGCTTCCGCGCTTGGCCCTTTAAGGCGCACCAGCGGGGTGTTTCCAATCAGATCGAGTGTCGAAGCAGTCGTGTTCATACCACAGACAGCTAGGCGCGTTCATGGGTAATCGCAAGTCGGTCTGGCCCATGCCATGCCAAAAGACAGCGTATTTGGCGCATTAAAATTAGGCAAACCGCCAAAGTTCAATTTATCTATTGATATATTATATCATTACTATTAATCAATGCCCTTCTATCTCCCTTGGATGATGCCTTTTCATGAAAACTGTTCCAGTTCGCGCCTTCTCCGCAAGCATCACCGCTTTATCTCTGGCTTTGGCCGCACCCGCTTATGCCGAGCAAAGCAGGCCAGATTCATCAACGACAGATACAAAGACCGATGATTTTCACAGCGCCGACGAAATTGTAGTCACCGCGCCTTATGTCGAACGGTTAGACCTTCTGTCGGGCACTTCGGCAGTGACGGGTGATATCCTCGCCGAAAAAACACGCGCGCAACTGGGCGATATTTTGGCAAGCTTGCCCGGCGTATCGGCCACCAGCTTCTCACCTGGGGCATCGCGGCCTGTCTTACGTGGTTATCAAGGCAATCGGGTCGCTGTCCTGACGGATGGTATTGGCAACATTGATGCCTCCAACACATCGGCCGATCATGCCGTTACGATCGATACGTTGACGGTTGAGCGGATTGAAGTGCTCCGCGGTCCTGCGGTTCTCCTCTTTGGCGGTCAGGCCGTTGGCGGCGCAGTCAACGCGCTCGACAAGCGCATACCGCGCGCGGTTCCCGATGAGCCTGTGCATGTCGATGCATTGGTCGCTTATGGCAGCGCGGCACGCGATTATTCGGGCGGTGCGTCCGTCGATGTGCCTGTGTCCGACCGGATCGTTGTTCATGTCGACGGCAGCTATCGCAATACCGACGATACCCGCACGGGCGGATTTGTGCTCGCACCAAGCTTGCGTAGCGAGCTGTTCGATTTCGCAACACGGCAGGCCGGGGCGGGCAACGCCGCTGGTGCCGCGGAAACGCGCGGCATTGCCAATGAACGCGGTCGCATTCCCAACAGCGCGGTAAAGACATGGACCGCAGCGGGCGGCGCGGCCTTTATCGATGATGGCGGCAATCTGGGCGTTTCCTATAGTATCTATGATACCCATTATGGCGTCCCTGATCGCCCAGCGACGGCCTTTACCGCACCCAGCGGCAGCATCGTTGCCACGCCCGTTACCATTGGCATGCGCCAGTATCGGGCGGACTTTCGTGGCGAAGTGAATTTGGGCGACGGACTGTTTGATAAATTACGCCTGCGCGCTGGCTACGCCGATTACACGCACACGGAATTTGAAGGTGCCGAAATCGGCACTGTGTTTATCAGCCAAGGGATAGAGGGCCGGGCTGAGCTAATTCAAAATGACCGGGGCGGCTGGCGCGGCGCGAGCGGCGTACAATATCAAACGCGCGATTTCGAAGCGATTGGCGCTGAAGCTTTTGTGCCGCCAAACAAAACACGGCAATATGGCCTTTTCAGTTTGCAGGAATATACCACCGGCAATTTGGACGCCGAAGTCGCCGTGCGTTTTGACAATGCCGAACTGCGCTCCGACACGCTGGGCCTCGCGCGGTCATTCCAGAATGTCTCTGCCGCATTGGGCGTTGGTTACCATATTGGCGATTTGAAAATCGGGGCCAATGTTTCGCGCACCGGTCGTGCGCCAGCCATTGAGGAACTGTTTTCCAACGGGCCGCATATTGCCACCCAAGCGTATGAGATGGGCGACCCGAATTTAAAAAGCGAGCGCGCGTGGAATGGCGAACTCTATGCGCGTTACGACGCGCCCGGTGCGGCGTTGAGTGCGACCCTATACACCAACCGCTTCGACAGCTTCATTTATGAGGCCGAAACCGGCGCAGTAGAGGACAATCTGCCCGTGTTCGCATATTTCCAAAAGGATGCCGTGGTCTGGGGTGTCGAATTTCAGGGGTCAAAACGCCTAGCGAGCTTTGGCGATATGAACCTATCGGTCGATGGCGTTGCCGATTACACCCGCTCCAAAATCTCTTCAGGTGGCGGCAATGTGCCCCGTATTCCGCCCTTGCGCCTTTTGGGCGGAGCCGAGCTTAGCGGCGGCCAAATTGACCTGCGCGGCGAAGTGGAATGGAGCGATGCGCAGACCAAGACGGCTGCATTTGAAACGCCAGCGGCGGGTTTCACATTGGTCAATGCCTCGGCAACATGGCGGCCGTTCGGGCGGGATCAGAATGTCGCAATCATTGCCTCTGCGAATAATATTTTCGACGTTACTGGGCGGCGTTCTGCATCTTTCACCAAGGATTTCGTCCCCTTAAGCGGGTGCGATTTTCGGGTGACTGCACGGGTCAGCTTTTGATTGCTGGCGCGTGTTCATGAAAGCAGTTGCACCCCATAGTCACCGAGCGACTGCAGGACTTCAAGAATAGGGTAAGCGGAACATTTCCCACCGCCTCACGTTCTTCATAAGGGCCAATTAAGGTCAAAATTTTTGGAGAATATGATGCGAAAAATTGCAACGATCATTCTGCTTTCGGCATCTTTGCTGGCCGCAGCCTGCAACACCGTTAAGGGCGTGGGCGAAGATATTGAATCGGTCGGCAAAGCTGGCGACCGCGCGATGTAACACTGGTAAATTGAAGTAACATAACGGGCTGGAGGGAAATCTCCGGCCCTTTTTGTTTGGGTTCGGTGGGTGCGTTAAGGGTGTCTTGACTTCGCTCGACACGAACGGCTTTTGTCCGTGTGGATAGCCTCTGCGTCCTTTGCGCCTCTGCGTGCAAAATGGACTCACGCAGAGGCGCAAAGGACACAGAGAGGCGAGGCAAATCCCCTCGTCATCCTGGAGACGAAGGGGGAGCTGCACACACCTCCATCAATCCACCAATAATATCCAACACGCGCATCATTATTTCCTACAAACGTGGCGCGCAGTTTCGCATGCGGGGAAAAAAGGGGACGGCCGACGCGGAAGCGCTGGTGCTGCTTCCGGCTGATGGTGTTGGTTGATTAAGGCTCGTTTGTTCCATCAGTCTAAGACTCGGAGCCGCCTTTATCTTGGCAGGGCTGCTATCCTTGGGGGTGAAGGTTCCTAAAGACCCCAAGGCCGTCCATCACAGACGGGGCGGTCTCCCGCCACACCCAGCCTCTTGTGCGCTGTTCAGAGCTTGATGCAACAGGCCCTTTTTGAAGGCTGAAGCAAGCACCCTATCGCGCCGGCCGTGCCAGCGAGTTGCCCCGCCAGCGTTCCCATCATCCCGACCCACGTTCTAGACCGCAGCCTGAATGACGCGAATCAAATAACCGATATGGTTATCTGTAGGAAAGTGTTTTTTGTGTAAATTCTACGTCGCGGCTTCTTCGACGCTTGCTGCTTTTTTACGGCGGCGGCGGGTGAACCAAATGGCGATGAGCGCCAGTTCGAACAGCAAGCATAAAGGGATGGCGAGCAGCAGCTGCGACACAATGTCGGGCGGGGTCAGGACCGCGGCGATTGCGAACATGCCGACAATCGCATAACGGCGCGCGCCGCGCAGTTGTTCCAGCGTAACCAAGCCAGCGCGCTCCAACAACATAAGCAACACCGGCAACAAGAAGGAAATGCCAAAGCCGAAAATGAACTTCATGACGAAGCTCAAATAATTGTCGACGCCGGGCAGCGCCTCTTGCTGGACACCGCCAACTGTGCCGCCAAAACCAAGCAGATATTTCAGCGCGACGGGTATCGCCATATAATACGCCATGGCCGCGCCCAGGAGAAAGAGCACTGGCGTGGCGAGCAAGAACGGCAAAAACGCGTTTTTTTCCTTATTGTAGAGGCCAGGCGCCACAAAGCGCCACAATTGCGTCGCGAACACCGGAAAGGAAAAGAAGGTCGCGGCAAAAAATGCGACTTTGATCTCGACAAAAAACGCCTCGAATATCGCAGTATAAATGAGCTTGGTTTGCCCCGATGCGAGCAAAGGCTGCACCAGAAATCCGAAAATCGGCCGCGCGAAATACAAGCTTGCGGCAAACGCAGCGGCAAGCGCGAGAAAGCTCCAAAGCAGACGCGTGCGCAGCTCAATCAAATGATCGAGCAAGGGCATTTTGCTGTCGTCGATCTCGCTCATATCTTGGGGGCCATTTCGGCAGGTGGAGAGTCCGGCGCAGTTTGTTCTACCGGCGGTCCGGCTTCACCCGAAATACTATCATCGCCCAAAACGTCAGCACGTGGATCAGCCGGATGTTCACGCATGATGCGTTCGTTTTCAGACTTCCACTTTTTTTCTAGCTCTTCGAGTTCCGATTGACGGATCATCTCGTCAAACCCTGAACGAAAATGCGCCGCAACGCCGCGTGCCTTACCAACCCATTTACCGACGACGCGCAACACACGGGGCAAATCCTTTGGCCCGATAACCAGCAACGCCACAAGGACGACAAGCATCAACTCCGACGAAGCAACGTCAAACACGTCAGGCCCCCGATATCGAGGGCAGGTTTGGCCGCGCTATCAATGGATTAGCCTTGGGTCTTGTCTGTCTGCTTTTCGGCGTCGATGACGGTTGTCGCACCAATTTGCGGCGGCGCCTTGGGCGCTTCTTCGTCTTCGCTCATGCCTTTTTTAAAGCTTTTAATGCCCTTGGCGACGTCACCCATCATGTCGGAAAAACGGCCTTTGCCGAACAACAGCAACACCAGAATGCCAACAATCAGCCAATGCCAGATGCTAAAACCACCCATTTTCAACTCCTAACGAGGTATCCCCCCGATGATGCGAACAAAATTCCCGCCTGTCTTTATCTTATCTAGGCGTTGTTTTCGTTAATTTCCAGTTCGCTGTCACTTTCTTCGCCCGTAAACAGCATATCACCCATGGCGCTGTCGATAGGATCCAGCAAGCCTGCGGCTTTGAGGTCAGCGATCCCCGGCAAATCTTTGCGGCTATTCAGCCCGAAATGCCTCAGGAAACCGGGTGTGGTCGCGTAGATTAGGGGCCGCCCCGGCACTTCGCGGCGGCCAGCCGGACGCACCCATCCTGCCTCCATCAAGACATCCAGCGTACCCTTTGAAATCTGAACACCGCGAATGGCTTCAATCTCGGCGCGGCTCACGGGTTCATGATAGGCGATAATAGCCAATGTTTCCACTGCAGCGCGGCTTAGCTTGCGGCTTTCCTCGCGCTCACGCCGCAACAAATGGGCAAGGTCAGGCGCGGTTTGAAAATGCCATGCCTTGCCGCGCTGGACAATTTCTATGCCGCGGCCTTGATAATGTGCCGCAAGTTGCGTGAGCGCTGCAGATACATCCACGCTATCCCCGACATAGCCGCGGATCTGCTCGACAGTCATGGGCTGGTCACTGGCAAACAAGGTCGCTTCAACCGCGCGCATATCGGGATCGGTTTCAATCATGTTGCCTTTTTCCTCAACATCAATGGCGCAAAGGTCGACTCCTGCTGCAAATCAACCACACCGCGTTTGGCAAGTTCAAGCGCGGCAACAAAGCTGGAGGCCAATGCCGATTTGCGCAAGGCCGGATCCGCCATCGGGGGCAAAAATGCAGATATGGCGGTCCAGTCGATCGCACGGCCAATCATGGCCGACACGCGCTCCAACGCTTGCTCCAAAGTCATGACTTGGCGTTTCTTGACGATATGCATCGCTGGCTGCGTCCGTGCATTGATTTGGCCGTAAGCGGTGATCAGTTCAAAATAATCACATTCCCACGCCCGCGCTTTGACCACGCGCAGTTTTTCAGGCGCGCCGCGCAGGAAGACATCGCGTCCGATCCGGTCGCGCGCCATCAACCGCGCGCCGCTTTCACGCATCGCGTTTAACCGCTCAAGCCGCAATTGCAGCCGCAGCGCCAGTTCCTCAGGCGATGGGTCAATTGTCGGGTCCTTAGGTAGCAGCAACGCCGATTTGAGATAGGCCAACCACGCCGCCATCACCAGATAATCGGCGGCAAGCTCAAGCTTCAGCGCGCGCACCTCATCAATGAACACCAGATATTGTTCGACCAAAGCGAGAATGGACAATTGCCGCAAATCGACCTTTTGGGTGCGGGCAAGCGCCAGCAACAGGTCCAACGGTCCTTCCCAGCCGTCAATGTCGATGGTCAGGACATTCGGGCCAGGTCCGGCGTCACGCCTGCTCTCATCGCGGAGGGCCTCCTCCTCGTCAAAGAGCATTGGCCCGTTCATGCCGCGCCAGTTGCTCCATCCGTTAGCTTGGCGCTTGCATCGGCCAGCGCCAGCAATTGGTCGCGCTTATCGAGCAGATGAGCCAACCGGTCGGGGTTAAATGCCACCGGCGGCAGGGCCATCGCACGGTCAAGCCGGGTGCGCGCAGCGGCGGTAATTTCTGGAAGATTATTGGCAATCGCAACCATCTCGTCAAACCGGCCCCAGCAATTGAGTGCAAGGTCGCAACCGGCCACGACACATTGCAGGGCGCGCGTCGCAACATCGCCCTGCAACGCGTTCATATCGAGATCATCGCTCATCAACAGGCCGTCGAACCCAAGCTGCGCGCGGATGATCGTGTCGATAACAATGGGTGACATGGTGGCTGTGTGCTGATCGTCCCAGACGTCATAAACAACATGCCCTGTCATACCCATTGCGGCGTGATTCAACGCGCGGAAGGGGGCAAGGTCCTGTGCAAGTTCAGCCGCAGTCGCGGTGACATGCGGCAAATCATGATGGGTGTCGACATTGGCGCGGCCCTGCCCCGGCATATGCTTCACCACGCCAATGACGCCGCCCAAAGCAAGGCCGTCTAGGATTGCGCGGCCAAGCGCCGCCACGCGCAGTGGTTCACTGCCCAAGGCGCGGTCGCCAATGGCGGAATGTGTTTCGGGCACGCGGACGTCAAGCACGGGTAAGCAATCGACGTTGATGCCGACTTCGTTGAGCGACAGCGCAATAGCCTCTGCATTGCACCGCGCGGCCTCAATCGCGGTGATGGGCGCGATGTCGTACAGCGCGTCGAATGCGCCGCCAGCGGGAAAGTCAGGCCAGACCGGCGGGCGCATACGTGCAACCCGGCCGCCCTCTTGATCAATCAGAATCGGCACCGTGTCGCGGCCATGCAAGGTCCGCAAGCTGTCGGTCAACGCGCGGACCTGCGCTTTGTCTTCGATATTGCGTTTGAACAGGATGTAGCCTGCTGGCTCGACATCGCGAAACAGGCGTTTTTCGTCATCCGTCAGGGTCAGGCCCGATAGGCCAAAAATTACCGGCTTCATGAACAGATTGCTAAGGCCGCTGCTGCCCCAAGGCAAGCATGGAGCAGAGCACAGCGGCCTTTAACCTGTGTATAATTACCGGATAGCGCCCAAGAAATCGAGCTTGCCCAAGGGCACGCCCTTCATACGCAGCAATGCGTAGGCCATGCTCAGATGGAAAAAGAAATTGGGGATGGCAAAGCCATGGACATAATTGCTGCCGGTAAAAGGAATGTCGCCGCTTGGGGTCGTCAGCACGACCGTTGCGTCTTCGCGGCCTTCGAAGCCATCGGGCGATGCGGCTTGCAGAAACGCAATCGCTTTTGCCACACGGGCCTGCACATCGGCAAAGCTGGCTTCATCATCGGCCCATGGGTCGTTTTCAATCTGGCCAACGCGCACCGCGACGAACTTTGCGGTATCGGTTGTCATCTGCACCTGCTTCGTAAGCGAGGCCATGTCGTCAATCAGGCGCGCATCCCGCAATTCGGAAAGCTCCATGCCCTGCGCAGCGGCAAAGGTCTTGCCCTTTTCGAGCATGCTGGACAGGTTTTTCAGACCGCGGATAAAGGTTGGCATGGCGGCGTCATATAAAGCAGGCATTTTATTCTCCTCTGGAAGCAGTGCGCCGCATAAGTTGCAATTTAAAACTATTCAATCTTTATGCCACCGCGGTTAGCGCACGATTAGGCAGTTTTCGCCTGCAACCCTAAGCTTTGCGCAGAGCTGCTGCGCTTCGGATGAATTGGACGTAATCGCCTGCAACCGAAACACAGCGCGGCCCCCTTCGACTTTGGCTTCCGCGATTTTGCGGTTCACGCCAGAAAGAAAGCCAAAGCGTTTGTTGAGCGCAGCCCACGCGCTTTCGGCCTTGGCGGAATCACCAAATGCGCCAAGCTGAACCATCACGACATCGGAAGGCGCGACGTCGGTTTTAACTGGAGCTACCGGCGCAGCAATGGCAAGTTGAGGTGCAGCATCTGGTACAGTTGGTCGCGGCGCGAGCACGGCGCCCGTTTTTTGGCCTTCGCTTGCGGCAAAGGCGGAATCACCTTCGCCTTCGAAGCTTTTACCGCCGGCATCCGCAGGCTTCTCCTTATAGTCGCCCTTTGGCGCAGCGATCAGCGCGCCGTTGCCGTTTGCACCGCGGGATTGGCTGTTCTGAAACCAATACGCGCCGCCGGCAATCGCCGCGAGCAGGGCAAGACCAAACACGACCATGAAAACAATCTTCAGCAGCGATCCACCGTCAGTGCCCTCCTGACCATCAGCAGTTTCAAGCCAAGGCAGACGATTATTGTCGTCGAAATTCAGTCCATCGTCCCTGCTATCCATCATGCCCATTCCTTCTTCACTACATGTTGTAAGCGGCTTCGACCCCCATCAACCGCAACCCGTTGCGCAAGACTTGCCCGATATTGTGCGCCATGAAAAGCCGTGCGCCCGTCAGTTCGGGATTTTGTGCCAATATAAAGCGCTTGTCAGGTTGGTCATTGCCCAAGTTCCAATAAGCGTGGAACGCAGCCGATAGATCATTCAAATAAAATGCAATTCTATGCGGTTCGCCGGACTTTGCCGAAGCCTCAACTATGCGGGGGAAGTTGGCGGCTTCGCGGATGAGGCCAATCTCTGCGTCGCCCAGCAGCGCAACATGCGCGCCGTTGGGGCCAAGTCCCTCAAGCTCCGCCTTGCGCATGGTCGATGCAATCCGCGCATGCGCATATTGCACATAGAATACCGGATTGTCCTTCGATGCCTCAACCACCTTGGCGAAGTCAAAATCCATCTGCGCGTCGGATTTGCGCGTCAGCATCGTGAAGCGGACGACGTCCTTACCGACCTCTTCAATCACTTCAGCCAGCGTCACAAAGCTACCCGACCTTTTGGACATTTTGACAGGCTCGCCGCCCCGCAGCAGGCGGACCATTTGCACCAGCTTGATATCGAAATCGACCTTACCACCGGTCAACGCATTGACCGCCGCCTTGATCCGCTTGACCGTGCCCGCATGGTCAGCACCCCAGATGTCGATCATCGCATCGACGCCTTGGCTTTTCTGGAAATGATAAGCGAGGTCAGCGCCGAAATAGGTCCAGCTGCCGTTGGATTTCTTGATGGGCCGGTCCTGATCATCGCCAAACTGCGTTGACCGGAACAAGGGCAACGTCACTGGCTCCCAGTCTTCGATTTCCTTGCCCTTGGGCTTTTCCAGTTCGCCGTCATAGACAAGCCCGCGAGCGCGCAGTTCCTTTTCCGCGACATCGGCCTTGCCCGCCGCATGCAGTTCGGCTTCGGACGAAAACAGATCATGGTGGATGCCAAGCAAGGCTAAGTCTGCCTTTATCATCTCCATCATTTCGGCGACCGCCGCCTTGCGGAACAGCAATAGCCATGCGCTTTCGGGGGCGGCGACATATTCGTCCCCAAAGCGTTCAGCGAGGCTTTGGCCAACAGGGATAAGATAATCGCCGGGATACAGGCCTTCGGCGATTTCGATATTTTCGCCCAAGGCCTCACGATAACGCAGATGCGCTGACCGCGCTAGAACATCGACTTGGCCGCCAGCATCGTTGATATAATATTCGCGGATCACGCGGTAACCGGCAAATTCCAGCAATTTGGCGAGCGCGTCACCAACCACAGCGCCACGGCAATGGCCCATATGCATGGGGCCAGTCGGATTAGCCGAAACATATTCGATATTCACCGACTTGCCATCGCCCAGATGCGATCGGCCATAATCGTCACCCGACGCCGCAATCGCGCGCAATTCATCCAGCCATGCCGATGCAGCAAGCCGAAGGTTAAGGAAGCCTGGCCCAGCGATTTCAACGCCCGTGACGCCAGCGACCTTGGCCAGTTCTGCTGACAAAGCCTCAGCCAATACGCGCGGGTTGGTTCCAGCAGGTTTCGCCAGCACCATTGCGGCATTGGTGGAGATGTCGCCATGCGTCACGTCGCGTGGCGGCTCCACCGTTACATTGCTCCGGTCAATGTCCGCAGGCAGCGTTCCGAGCGCCACAAGTGCATCCAACGCATGGTCGACATGCGCTGCATATTGTTCAAAAAGGGTCATGACTGTGCCTTGAAGTTAACGCGGATCAACGCGTGACATTGTAACGCAGCTGATCTTCGGTCAGCTGAAAGCCGAGGAGCATTTCATAGCTTGATCGAACAACCGCTGCGCGCACTTCTGGATCGGCCATTGGGTCGAGAGCGGCATCCGGATCACCGGGCTTACGTTTTTTGGTGATCTTTTGGACGATTTCGGCGGGCAAGCTTGCCGATGCCTTGTCAATGTAGCTCGCGGCTTGCGCCTGTGCAGACGCACGCTGCTGGCCATCGGCGAACTGGATTGTGACTTGACCAACACGCTTGGAGATAACGGCACTGCCGCCCTGCACCACGGTGTTGAAATAGGGTAGAGTTACCGTTCGGCTGCCGCTTGCATCGCTGCGCCGCGCCTGCACGTCAAAGGCTGCCTGCGCATAGATTTTCTGGCCACTTTCGTTGCATGTGGTGCGAACATTGGTCACCGTTGCAACAATATCAATGGCGTCCGCGTCTTGGCTGCTCACTGGATTGAAAATCGTAACGTCACCGGTGCCATCGGGCACCGCCACCGTCGGGCAGCCCGAACGCGTCACGTTTACGCCGACACCAGCGCCGACATCCAAATCGCCTTCGCGAGAGCAGCCAGCCAAAGCAGCTGCAACAATACCGACGGTCAGGGCTTTGGCGGCAAATTTCATACAGGCTAATCCTTGGGGTTCTTAAGCTTGGGTCGCGGGCGCGAAACGTGCCTTCGTCCTTATCCGCCCATCGCGGCCTGCGCAACAGGGGAAAGGTCTTGGCGGATGCAGCGACTTTATCCAGGGTCATGACCACTTAAATTCAACTTCGAGGCGTCAAAATGGCAAAGATATCGAAATAAAATGTTCGCCGCAGGCAGTTATTCTGCCTGCAAGGGCATTTTACTTTGAGATCGAAGCCATTTTGACGTCCTTCGGATTTGACCCATTTTGTCCATTGCATCGTTGGCAAAGCGCGACTTAGAAACACTAAGTCTGCACTTTGCCGCCTTGCACTGAACAAAATGGTCTCAAACCTCGGAGTTGAATTTAAGTGGTCATGACCCTAAAGACCATTACACATGACTGAACAATCGCTCCCTAAGAAATCGCTTCGGCTGCTTCTGGCCGCGCCACGTGGATTTTGCGCGGGCGTTGACCGCGCCATCAAGATTGTCGAGCTTGCGCTCGAACAGCATGGCGCGCCTGTCTATGTCCGACATGAAATCGTCCACAACCGTTATGTGGTCGACAGCCTGAAAGCCAAAGGCGCGATATTTGTCGAAGAACTCGATGAAGTACCCGATGGCGGCCATGTGGTATTTTCTGCGCATGGCGTGCCAAAATCAGTGCCCGCCAATGCACAACAGCGCGGCCTTGCCTATTTTGACGCCACATGTCCTCTGGTTTCGAAAGTCCACAAGCAAGCCGAACGGCAAGTTGAAGCCGGCCGTCACATCATCTTTGTGGGCCACGAAGGGCATCCCGAAGTCATCGGCACATTTGGCCAAGTGCCACCCGGGGCGATGACATTGGTTGAAACTGCCGATGACGCGCGCTTGATTGAACCTGCCGATGCCAACAATCTTGCGTTTCTGACGCAAACGACTTTGTCGGTCGATGATACATCAGAAATCGTATCGGTCCTTCAACAGCGCTTCCCCAATATCGTCGGGCCAAAGGGTGAGGATATTTGTTACGCTACGTCCAACCGCCAAGAATCGGTCAAGGCGATTGCGCATGAATGCGACCTTGTCCTTGTCATCGGCGCACCCAACAGTTCGAACTCGCAGCGTTTGGTTGAGGTTGCGGCCCGATCCGGCACCAAGGCCTATCTGGTGCAGCGCGCGGAAGAGATTAGCCTGAATTGGTTCGACGATGTCCGCACGCTCGGCTTGACCGCAGGAGCCTCTGCCCCTGAAGTGTTGGTGCGCGAGATTATTGACGCGCTCGCGCTGCATTTTGACATGGATGAACAGCAGGTCACAACCGCTGAAGAGACTGTCACGTTCAAACTGCCACGCGAACTGGCTGGCGCGGCGAACTGATTTGGCGGTTTATACGCAGTTAGGGCCCGAACAGGTTAATGCATTGCTGGCGCATTATGATGTGGGCGAACTGGTTGCGCTTAAGGGCATTGCCGAGGGCGTCGAAAACAGCAATTTTTTCGTGCAGACCACGCAAGGCCGCTTCATCCTGACGCTTTATGAAAACCGGGTAAATCCGGATGATCTGCCGTTTTTCTATGCCTTGTTGAAGCATTTGCATGACGCGGGCTGCAAGGTTCCGCAATTCATGGCCGACCGCAAGGGCGCATGGCTTCAGACCCTGGCTGGCCGTCCTGCTTGCCTTATCGAATTTCTCGACGGCGTGTCGGTGACAGAGCCCTCGGCAACGCAAGCATATTCCACCGGCGCGGCATTGGGGCAAATGCACAAGGCACTGGCCGACTTCACTCTGTCGCGACCCAATAGCCTTGGCGTTTCCGCTTGGCGGCCCTTGGCGATGCGCTGCACGGTCGACGGGCTGGAGGCTACTTCTCAGGGGCTTTCGGCGCGGGTTTTTGCAGAATGCGATTATCTGGATGCGCATTGGCCAAATGATTTGCCCGTTGCGGCAATCCATGCGGATTTGTTTCCCGACAATGTGCTGATGTTGGGTGACCATGTCGGTGGTCTCATCGACTTTTACTTCGCGTGTACCGAAATCCGCGCTTATGATTTGGCGGTGACCCACAGCGCGTGGTGCTTTTCCAACGACGGCGCGGTGTTTGACGCCGATGTGAGCGCAGGCTTGCTGGCGGGCTATGCCGATATACTGCCGTTGGACGCAGCGACGCGCGATGCCTTGCCCATATTATTGCGCGGGGCGTGCTTAAGATTCCTATTAACCCGTTGTTATGACTGGATTAATACGCCAGCCAACGCGCTTGTGACGCGCAAAGACCCGCTGGCGTTTCTGCGCCGGCTGGAGTTCTACAGCGACGCTGAAGCGGTCGAAGATATGTTAAGGCATTCTACGTGAAGCAGCTTGAGATTTTCACGGATGGCGCCTGCAAGGGCAATCCCGGCCCTGGCGGTTGGGGCGCTGTCATCCGTTATGGCAAGCATGAAAAGGAAATTTCGGGCGGCGATCCCGATACGACGAACAACCGGATGGAACTTTCCGCCATCATTCAAGCGCTTAAAATCCTGATCGAGCCATGCGAGGTCAAATTGCATACGGACAGCCGATATGTCATCGACGGGATCACCAAATGGATTCACGGTTGGCAGCGTAATGGATGGAAAAACGCTTCCAAACAGCCCGTCAGCAATGTCGATTTATGGCATGACCTGATTGAGGCCACGGCCCGCCATCAGGTCGAATGGATTTGGGTCAAAGGGCATAATGGCCATCCCGAAAATGAACGTGCCGACCGGTTGGCAAGCGATGCTGCAGAGGCAATAGCCAAGCCTTAAGATTTTAATTTTAGTGAAAGCGCGCCGGTGCGTACACAGCTGCGTCAACGCCTTGCGGTGCGGCGATGTCAGCATCCAGCAACGACGCCGCAAGCTGCGCCGCGGCAGGTGCGGTCTGAATGCCAAAGCCGCCCTGTCCTGCAAACCAGAAAAACGCATCATGTGCCCCATCACGGCCAATCACAGGAAGTCGGTCGGGCGCAAAACTGCGTAGCCCCGCCCATTTGCGCTCCACGCGGCGAATATCCCAGTCGACCACCTGTTGCAGCCGATCAATGGCCATGGCGACGTCGATCTCGTCCGGCGCCGCGTCGCAGGCGGGGGTTGCCGTTTCATCATGCGGGCTGAGCCATAGCCGTCCGCCAGTGTCGGGTTTGAAATAGAAACTACCATCCAGCCCAATGACCAAGGGCAATTCCGCCGGAACCTGAGGCGACACAGCCAATTGCGAAATTGTGCGGCGATAGGGTTGGATGCCCAAGGAACCGACCTGCGTAATCTGCGCCACTGCGTCGGCCCATGCGCCAGCAGCGTTGATGATGATATTGGCCGAACAGTTCAAGCTGCCGGCGCTGATCTGCCATGTGCCGCTGTGCCACTTTGCGGTATGCAGGCGGCTGTTGCAGTGCAGTTGCGTGCCGTGTCTTTTGGCTTGGCGCAAATAGGCCCCGTGGAGCGCGGCGACGTCAATATCGCAACACGCCGGCTCCCAAAGCCCGTGCGTCCAATTTTCACGCAGCCCTGGCACTACTGCCGCGACCGCGCGGCGATCGATATGTTCGATATGCACTCCGCTCGCCGCAAATTCGGCCAGCATATTGTCGGCCAAAGACAAATGCTCCGCGGTGCCGATGTGCAGCGCTCCGCGTCGGTGCATCAATGGGCCGTCATGGAAATCGGCGGGTGGCATGGCCAGAAACGGGCCTGAAGCAGTGGTCAGGGGTTGCACCCCCGGCCCGCCATAGCATTCGACCCAAAAGGCGGCTGACCGGCCGGTCGAATGATAACCGGGATGCGCCTCTGCCTCAATCAGCAATATCTTGTGGCGCGCAGACAATTGGGCGGCAAGGCTTGCGCCAGCGATGCCAGCACCGATAATGGCAAAGTCAAAGTCGCTCATGTTCGCGGCGCGTGTGCATCCAGAAAGCTATTGATGCGCGCAATGCATTGGTCGCGCACAGGATCGGCTTCACGCAGCAATTCATGCGCAGCTTCTTTGCCAAAAATCAAGGTTTCGGCATGCGGCAAGCGCTTGCCATCGGCAATGACGCGCGGGGTGCTGACGAGTTGGTCTCCCGTGGTTGCGAGCAACAGGATAGGTGTTTGCACCGCCTCCAACAGGCCCGGCGCCTCAAGCATACGGATGGATGCAATGGCACGTTCTATCCAGTGCCAGCTTGGCGGGCCCAATTTGACGTTCGGGCGCAGTTTCCACCATGCAATTTCATCTTCATAGCGATCATCATCATGCGTCAGCATTTTGCCGCGCATGCTCATTGGGGACATGGGCTTCTCACTGACTTTCCATGCGGCAACTTCGCCCTTGCCCAAGGTGACCATCAGCTTTGCAAAGGCGTGGTTCCAGCTCAGCGGTAGGCCGCCAGTTTGAATGCTCAGCATGGGTGCACTCATGACCACGGCATCGGGGTCAATCGCCTTTTCGACCAGCGCCCGCATCGCCAAATGCCCGCCCATGCTGTGCGCCATAACGACATGAGGCCCGGGATTTTTCAGTTTCCAGCCGCTCCAGAACATCCGCAAGTCAGCAATCCACGTCGCAAAATCATCGATATGTCCGACTTCACGGTCATCCAATAAGCGCCCGGACTCCCCCTGCCCGCGCCAATCAATCGCGGTCACGCACCAACCGGCATCGGCATAATAAGCCAAAGTTTCCAAATATTTTTCATAATGGTCACCGCGACCCGGCAGGAACAATAAGGATCCACGCGGCGGGTTGGCCCCTTGCCAATCGATACGGCGGATCGCCCAGTTATCGGCGGCGTGCCAACGGCTTTCCGCTGCTTCAGCGGGAATAACACGTCGGTTCATCGGGGTATTTGGTGCGTGCATAGTTACGATTTGGCAATCTTTCTTAGTTAATACTGCCCAGATGACCAGTGAGACTCTCGCTTACTTTACCCTTGGCGGCTTGGCAATTGCGCTGTTGGCGTCGATTTACACCGACATCCGATATCGGTTGATTTATATTATGACCATTCCACTCATCGTGTTCATTCTGCCGACTTTGTTCATTGTTATTCTTGGGCCAGCTGCTTGCTCGATCAGCGACGCATTTTCAGGTAACAAATAAATGGATCAGAAAGGATAGCCGATGGGCCACCCTATTGGGTCGTGCGTATGCTCTGTTCGATAGCGCCAAATATGCTGTGGCCAGCGTCGTCGAGCACTTCAATCCGCAATATGTCGCCGCCTTTCAGGAATGGCGTTGCCATCTCGCCAGTCTGTATTTTCTCAACCATGCGCACTTCGGCCAAGCAGCTATAGCCAAGGCCACCATCGGCAATGGGTTTGCCGGGACCGCCGTCGGCATCGCGGTTGGACACTGTCCCTGATCCAATGATAGACCCTGCCCCGACACTGCGGGTCTTGGCGAGATGCGCGATCAATGTGCCAAAATCAAAGGTGCAATCATCCGACGCGACCGCCCTGCCAAATGGCGCACCGTTAAGGTCAACATGCAACGTCCGGTGCAATTTGCCATGCTGCCAATAATCCCCAAGGCTGTCAGGCGTGACGAATACCGGAGACAAAGTGCTGGCAGGCTTTGACTGGACAAAGCCAAAGCCCTTTTCCAACTCCGCGGGGATCAGGTTGCGCAAGGACACATCGTTCACGAGCCCAATCAGCCGTACGTAAGACAATGCGTCGGCGGCGGATGTTCCCATTGGCACATCGCCCGTCACAACGACAATCTCCGCCTCAAAGTCGCAGCCCCAATTTGCGTCCGCCAAAGGAATATCGTCGCGCGCGCCCATGAATGCGTCCGATCCGCCCTGGTATATTAACGGGTCATGCCAGAAGCTTTCGGGCAGCACTGCGCCGCGTACCTTGCGGACTAAATCCACATGGTTCACATATGCCGAACCGTCCGCCCACTGATAGGCGCGCGGAAGGGGCGCCGCCGCATCATGTTCGTGGAAGCGTTCGCGCGGGATAACCGCATGTTCCAAGTCGGTCGCCAGTACTTGCAACCGGGGCGCGACATCGTCCCAATCATCAAGCGCTGCCTGCATCGTTGGAACAATATGCGCTGCGTCCGCATACCAAGCGAGATTGTCCGACACGACAACCAGATGTCCGTCACGGCCCGACTTCAATGATGCAAGTTTCATAATCATTCTCCAGATTTGCCTCATCATGCAACCATATTGCAGTTGCGGCAACCGCGACTGTGTGTCTAGAATTGACCGCATGGGATGGGGGATTGGCAAAATGCGGTTGGCACATTTCGGCGCATTGGCACTTTCGTTTCTTGTCAGCGGTTCTGCCTTCAGCCAGCAGCAGAGGTTTAACACGATCGAGGCCTCTAAAAATGGGTGGTTTGCCGAGCAAAGCCGGTCGGCAAAATGGTATTTGTCACAGCATAAACGGCTCACCACTGCCATTGCCACATTGCAACCGCAACGGCCCGGTGTTGTGGATGCCTATGTTCTTTCCATTGGCCTCGATTCCGACCCTGTATTCACCCGCGAGTCTGCCGAAGCCGCCAATGTGTTGGCACGGCGCTATGGCGCGGCGGGGCGTACACTTCATCTTGCAGCAGGCGCAGACGACAAGGCCACAGGCCCCGCGCAAGGGTCACCATCTAACCTGGCCATAGGTCTGGCAGCTATTGCCGCGAAGATGGATCCTAAGGAGGATGTGCTTATCCTGTTTGCCACTGCCCATGGCGACCCAGTATCGGGCCTTGCCTATCGCGATGGGGAATATGCCGGGGGCATGATTGGGCCACAGCGTCTGGCCAATTTGATTGATGGCGTCGGCATCAAACGCCGCATGGTGCTGCTGTCGGCATGCTTTTCAGGGATTTTCCTTCCGCTGCTAACCAATGACCAAACCGTCATCGTCACCGCAGCATCATCACAACGTACATCTTTTGGATGCGCGCCGGGCAATGACTGGACCTTTTTTGGCGATGCGTTGGTTAACAATGCTCTGCGTAAGCAACACAGGTTCGACGCCGCTGTGGGGGAGGCAACACGGTTTATCTCTGACTGGGAAGGCCAATTAAGGCTTGTCCCATCACGGCCGCAGGTTTTTGTCGGTGACAACGCGCGCGCCTGGCTTGATGCGTTGGAAGATAGGATGCCCAAAACCTCAACCGCCAAAGTTGGCCGTCCTGCGATTAGTTCGGACTAGCCGAGTTCAGTTACCCTTGCGCGTAATTGCGCAAGCATCGCCTCAAGCATCTTCGCCTCGCCGCTGCCCAATATTGTCTCAAGTTCAGCCTCTAAGCTAAGCGCCTCAGGTACAATCTGTTCATACAGATCGCGGCCCGCCGGCGTTAGCGCAAGATGGTGCGATCGCCCGTCCGCTGTATTTGGCACGCGGCTGATCAAGTCCCGTTCCTCCAGCGCCTTGCAGGCCCTATTTACCGTAACCTTGTCCATAGCGGTTGCAGCAACCAATTGCCGCTGCGTGGCCACATCGCCTTCGCCCAACAGCGCCATGACCCGCCATTCGGGGACCTTAAGAGCAAATTTGCCCCGATAGGCCCGCGCGATCAGATCGCTCACGGCGTTTGACGTAATCGACAATTGGTACGGAAGAAAGGCACTAAGCCTCAGTTTCTTGGCAGGCATCAGTCCGGCTTCACTTGATCAGGATGTGCAGCGACAAAGGCGGGTAACGCCGTCAGCGCGGCATCAATCCGCATTAATTTTGGAAATTGCGCAAATGGCGTGTCGACCCTGCGCGCATTGGCCATTTGCGGCACAAGGCACACATCGGCCAGATTAGGCAGGTCACCGCCGAATAGACCCTCTTCGGGGGCCATAGCCTCCAAAGCAGTAAAGCCTTCGATGATCCAGTGTCGATACCATGCGTCCACCGCCTCTTGCGATTGCCCCATCTGCTCCTTCAAATAGCGCAGGATACGCAGATTATCGATGGGATGGGTGTCAGCGGCAATAATCAACGCCTGCGCCAAAGTTTTCGCCCGATCCGCCGAGTTCGACGACACCATTGCGGGGGCAGGATAATTGGCGTCGAGATAATCGATGATGGCAAGGCTCTGCGTCAGATCATGACCGTCAATCGACAGCATGGGCACGAAACCTTGCGGGTTGCGTGCAACATAATCGGGCGCCTTTTGTTCATTGTCCAAGAGGCTTGTCGGCACACGCGTATAGGGCACATTTTTGAGGTTCAGTACGATCCGCACGCGATAGCTGGCCGAGGAACGCCAATAGTCAAACAGGATAATGTCTTTCATGATCAACGCGATTAGCATGACACACACAAAAGGCAAAAGCATTGCAGCTTACCCCGCAGCCGTTTATGTCGACCGTAAAGTGAGAGGAAGCCCAATGTATTTCGCGAAAAAATATTTGATTGCCGCATGTATTGTTACAGCCATCCCTGCACAGGCGGCGGCACCGATATCCGGCCGCTGGATCACGCAAAGCAAGGATGGCGTAGTTGAGATTTACCAATGCGGCGCGGCATTGTGCGGCAAGCTTGCGAAATTTTTGGTTAATCCTCCTGCTGGTCCGGGCGCAAAGGACATTAACAATCCCGATAAGACATTACGCAGCAGGACAATTTTGGGTCTAAATGTCCTGACTGGTTTCAAAGCCGATGGCGAACAATATAAGGGCCAGATTTACGATCCGAAGTCTGGTAAAACCTACCGCTCGATTGTCTACAAAGGCAAATCCGGCAATCTCGTAGTTAAGGGATGTATTGGACCTTTTTGTCAGGCCCAGACATGGACGCCGGCGGGTTGAACATCATTTTTGCTGATATGCGATAGAGGCGCATCTGGATTTGGCGTTGATCGGGGTGCTCGCGCCAATATCCCGATCCTTGCATCTCCTCCAATGACAGCCAAAGCAGTTCACGCGCCGCGATGATTTCGGCGCTATTGCCCTTCATTAACGCGGTTTGCAGCTGCACACTTCGGTGCTCCAGCTTGGCCTCTGCCATCATTGTCATCGTTTTCCCCTTTCGGGAGATTACGACCATCTGCGTACAGAATTTAGTTTCCGAACATTAGTTAAGCGCGCAATTTCCATCCTGAACGGAGGAGGAAATAACAGATAAGCCCAAGCATGGTGTTCAACGCCAGTAGCAAAAGCGCACCCAAAACAACGGGGCTGTCCGCACTGCCGATGAAGCCATAACGAAAACCCGATATGGCGTAGAAAAACGGATTGGCGTGGCTGATCGCTTGAAAGGTCGGCGCCAGCTTATCGACCGAGTAGAAGGTACCGGACAAGAGTGCTGCTGGAGTAACAACGAAATTGCTTACCGCGGCGGCATGGTCAAACTTCTCCGCCCAGATGGATGTCAGGACGCCAATCAGCGCCAGCATCGTCGACCCCATCAAACCAAACCATAACACAGCCCAAAAATGCGCAGGTGTTACATTGACGCCTGGCCAAATTGCCATGGCGAGCCAGATAGTCGTCCCGACCAGAAATGCCCGCGTCACGGACGCCCCGACAAGCCCCGCCAGCACTTCTGCATTAGACAAAGGCGGCATCAGATAATCGACAATCGTCCCCTGAACCTTGCCCACAAGCAGCGAAAAGCTGGAATTGGCAAAGGCGTTTTGCATCATACCCATGATGATCAGGCCCGGCGCAATGAAATCCGCAAAGGAAACACCCAACACCGTTGGCTTGACCTTGCCAAGCGCGACAGTAAAAATGATGAGGTAGAGCAACGTCGTGATGGCAGGTGCCCACACGGTTTGCAGTTGCACCTTAAAAAAGCGGCGTACCTCTTTCATATATAAGGTTTGCAACCCGATCCAGTTTACATTCCGGATATGGCGTTCGCCATCAGGCAGTTGCACAACAGGGTGTGCATCCCTATCTTGGCCAGGAGCGCTTTTATGGTGGATAGTCATGGCGCAATCGACTATCGGCTTGCAGCGATAACCGCAAGGCGCAATTGCGCCGCATGCGCGGCATATACAACTAGCTATTGGAATCGAATTTATGTCCTGGACCGACGAGCGGATTGATCAATTAAAGGCGCTTTGGGACAAAGGCCTGACCGCGAGCCAGATTGCAGAGGAACTTGGTGGCGTGAGCCGCAACGCAGTTATCGGCAAGGCACATCGCTTGGGCCTGAAATCCCGCCCTTCGCCTGTTAAGGCCAATGATGCTGACAAGAAAGCTGCGCCTAAAAAGGCTGCGCCTGCCGCGGCTCCAGCCAAAGCGCCTGCCGCTGCAGCCCCTGCCCGTCCCCGCCCAGCAGCGCCGGTTGCAGAGACTGTTGCGCCCGTACGTGCGGATGACGATGCCGCAGAAGCGCCCGCACCGCGCGTTTCGTCGTCACCACGCGTCGTGTCGATCGGACCCGGCGGTTTCATGCGTCAGGGCCCCGGCGATCAGCAGGCACCCATCCCGCCTGCCCCGCCACGTCGTCTTGTACCTGCTAAGCCAAGTCCCGAAATGGCGGATAAAACCTCCTTGCTCGATTTGAACGAGCGTATTTGCCGCTGGCCACTTGGCCACCCCGGTGAGGCAGATTTCCACTTCTGCGGTGTGCCCGTGAACCCTGGCTTTCCCTATTGCGTCGAACATTGCGGCCGTGCCTATCAGGCGCAACTTCCGCGCGGTGTGCGTCGTCCTCCACCCCCCATGCCATTTGGCGGACCACGGGTTCGTTAAGACAGCGGCGAGATAAAGCGTGGATCATCCATTTGCTGATCTCATCGGGTTGACTGTAGAACAACAAGGCGACGGTAGCAGCACGCTTCTGCTGCCGGTTGATGGCCGACATTTCAATCCGCACGGCGTTGTGCATGGCGCTGTCATTTACGCGATGGCGGACACTGGCATGGGCGCGGCGCTCTATTCAACGCTTGATGCCGGATATGCCTGCGCTACGGTTGATATCTCGATTAGCTATTTCCGGCCAGTCGTGGAGGGCCAGTTGCTGTGCCAAACCGTTTTGGATAACAAGGGCCGAACGGTCGCCCATCTAACCGCCCGAATCACACAGAATGACAAGTTGATTGCGCAGGCGAGTGGCAATTTTGCCATTATGTCCATGCCCCCGGAAAGACGCTGATCCGGTTTATTTCCACAGCCGAGTATCGTTCGGCTGTTGCGCGGCCGACTCTCCCGCGCCTATAGCATATCTATGACCGATGACCTGTTTGGCGGGAGCGCAGCCGCAACCGCCGCATCCAATGATTATACCGCTTCAGCGATTGAAGTGCTGGAGGGACTTGAGCCGGTTCGCCGTCGTCCCGGAATGTACATTGGCGGCATCGACGAAAGGGCATTGCATCACCTTGCCTCAGAAGTGCTCGACAACTCTATGGATGAGGCTGTCGCCGGCCATGCCAGCCGTATCGAGGTCCATCTGGGCGTTGGCAATCGTCTGACCATCACCGACAATGGGCGCGGTATTCCCGTCGACCCGCATCCCAAATTCCCGGATAAATCGGCGCTTGAGGTCATATTGACCACATTGCACTCCGGCGGGAAGTTCACGGACAAGGCCTATGCGACGTCAGGTGGTTTGCACGGTGTTGGTGTGTCGGTCGTCAATGCCTTGTCGATCGACACTTTGGTTGAAGTGGCACGCAACAAGCAATTATATCGCCAACGCTTTGCCCAAGGGCATCCGGTAGGCAAGCTGGAGGAGCTCGGCCCGACCCCCAACCGGCGAGGAACGACGATTGCGTTTACCCCCGATCCCGAAATTTTTGGTGCCGACGCAAAGTTTAAGCCTGCGCGCCTGTTCCGTCTTGCGCGGTCAAAAGCCTATTTATTTGCGGGCGTGGAAATTCGTTGGCGCTGCGATGCGGAACTGGCCAGCGCAGATGTGCCTGCCGAAGCGGTGTTTCAATTCCCCGGCGGTCTGTCCGACCATTTGCGTGAGCAGCTTGGTACCCGCGCCTGTGCCACAACCGAATTCTTCGCCGGAACGCAGGATTTTCCCGACGCACAAGGGCGTGTTGAATGGGCGATTTCATGGCCCTTATATTCGGACGGTGCCTATAGCTGGTATTGCAACACCATCCCCACGCCCGATGGCGGTACGCATGAAGCGGGCGTGCGCGCTGCGCTTACAAAGGGATTGCGCGCCTTTGGTGAATTAATTGGCCAGAAAAAGGCAGCGCAGATTTCGGCAGAAGATATCTTCAACGAAGCCGAATTGATGCTGTCGGTGTTCATCCGCAACCCGCAATTCCAAAGCCAGACCAAGGACCGGCTGACCTCGCCTGAAGCCACGCGGCTTGTCGAAAACGCCGTGCGTGACCATTTCGACCATTATCTTGCCGGCAATATGGAACGCGGCAAGGCGTTGATGGGCTTCATTCTTGAGAAAGTAGACGACCGCCTGCGCCGGAAAGCAGAGCGCGAAGTGAAGCGCAAAACCGCAACATCAGGCCGCAAGGTCCGCTTGCCTGGCAAGCTTACCGATTGTGCATCGGATGACCCCACCGGCACCGAATTGTTCATCGTCGAAGGCGACAGCGCAGGCGGCAGCGCCAAGCAAGCGCGCAACCGCAAGACGCAGGCGATTTTGCCGATCCGGGGTAAAATCCTGAACGTTGCTTCTGCCACCGCCGAGAAGATCCGGGCGAACAATGAAATCGCCGACCTCCAACTCGCGCTTGGCTGTGGCATACGCAAGGACTGTAACCCCGACAATCTGCGCTATGAACGCATCATCATCATGACCGACGCCGATGTCGATGGCGCGCATATCGCAACCTTGCTGATGACATTCTTCTTTCAGGAGATGGCGGAAATTGTGAAGGCTGGACATCTGTTCCTCGCCCGCCCACCGCTCTATCGCCTGACGCATGGCAGCCAAAGCGTGTACGCCGCCGACGACGCCGATCGCGCCGAATTGGAAGCGACTGTGTTTAAGGGCAAGAAGGTCGATGTTGGCCGCTTTAAGGGATTGGGCGAAATGAACCCCAATCAGTTGAAAGAAACGACGATGGATCCGGCGACCCGATCGCTGATCCGCATCACTTTGCCGCATGAATATGAACGCCGCGCCATGGTGAATGATCTGGTCGACCGCCTGATGGGCAAAAATCCGGAGCACCGGTTCAACTTCATCCAAGAAAACGCCGCGCAGCTGGATGAAGACACGATTGACGCTTAAAACGGCGGTAGTTTCTTACCCCGTCAATGCCTCAACCAACGCCTTCACCTTTTTCTGCCGCCATTGCGGCAAGGGGGCCAGTAGCCAGTAAGCGTCATCGCTTTCCCGCGCATTGTCCGTAGCGCGGACTTTGCCGCTCGCCAAATCGGCCTCGGCAAGCAGAAGCGGAACGGTCGCCTTGCCCAGCCCGATCGCCGCGGCCTCAATGGCCAGGCCAGCATCGGCGAGGCGCAAGGCAGCAACCCCATCGACCATCGGACAATTGGGCCAGCTGATTGGTGTTTCTGCCCCGCCCTCTGGCGCGGCAACGGTGACATACGCGCCCGCGGCAAGCCGAACACCCTCATGTTCGCCGGGGCCCGTTGTCAGGCGGATGGCGAGGTCCAGATTGGCCTCGGTAAAATCCACATCTTCGTCCGCAGCGACCAACGTGAATCGCGTGTCAGGGTTGGCCTTGCTAAAGATCGCGAGCCGGCCGGCCAGCCATTTGGCGGTAAAATCACGCGGCGCGGCGATGGTAAGCGCATTGGATGATTGCCCAGCCTGCATCGCGCGAACCGATTCTTCGAACTGAAGGAACCCTGCGCGCAAGGCATCAAGGCCATTTGCGGCCTCGTCTGTGAGTTCAAGCCCTTTGGGGGTGCGGCGGAACAGGACAACGCCCAACATATCCTCAAGCGCGCGTATCTGTTGCCCTACGGCTGCTGGCGTCACGGCAAGCTCGTCCGCAGCCTTCGTAAAGCTTAAATGGCGGGCCGCTGCGTCCAGCACGCGCAGACCGTTCAAGGGGAGATGCGTGCGCTTCATCGCTGCATGCTCATCGTGCCGTGGCCGGTGCCACCAGTGTGAAGCGCGGAATCTCCGCAAGGAATGTCGTGCCGTCTTCGCGTACGAAGCGATATTGCCCCTCCATCATGCCGCTGGGTGTCGGTAGCGGGCAGCCGGAGACATAATCATGGCTTTCGCCAGGGAGAAGAAGTGGTTGTTCGCCAACAACGCCGTCGCCATCAACATGGCTTATCGTGCCGCGGCCATCGGTAATCCGCCAGTGCCGTGTCATCAACTGCACCGATTCTGCACCGCCATTTTCGATGCGGATATGGTAGGACCAGAACCAACGCCCTTGGGCTGGCGTGGATTGCTCCTCTAAAAAGTTCGGCGATACGCGTACGGTAATGCCATCTGTAGTGGCGCTGATCGCAAAGAATGCATCTAGGATGCTAGTCATAAACCCGCTGCCTTCAACGCCTGATCAAGGTCTTCGATTAAATCTGCAGGGTCTTCCAAACCAACGTTGATCCGGATCAAGCCTTCGCCCACGCCCATGGCTTCGCGGGCTTCGGGGCCCATGCCGTGGTGCGTCGATGACGCGGGGTGGCACATCAGGCTGCGCGCATCGCCAATGTTGTTCGATATGTCGATCAACTGCAGCCCATTGAGCAAAGCATGCGCTTGCTTGCGACCGCCATCGACGGAAAACGCAAAGATCGGGCCGCATGCCTTCATCTGCTGCATCGCGAGTGTATGTTGCGGATGGCTTTCAAGCCCGGGGTGCATGATGTGCGGCACCCGCGCCTCAAGGAATTTGCCAACCTTAAGCGCATTCTCCGACTGCCGCATGGCACGCAGTTCCAACGTCTCGAGCCCCTTATGCACCACCCAAGCGTTGAAGGGCGACAGGTTTGGTCCCGTGTTGCGCTGAAATGGCAACAGCACCTCATCCATCCATTTCTGGGAACTACACACAGCGCCGGCCAGAACGCGGCCCTGCCCGTCCATCAACTTCGTCGCGCTATAGGCAACAACGTCGGCGCCATAGTCCATCGGGCGCTGCAGCACGCTGGTGGCAAAGGCATTGTCGACCACCGTGGTAATCCCATGTTCCTTCGCCAGCCCGCAGACATGGGTCATGTCGACAATATCCATCGTCGGGTTCGCAGGCGTTTCAAAGAAGAACACTTTCGTATTCGGCTGAATCGCCGCCTTCCACGCATCATTGTCGCGGCTGTCTATCGTGGTCGTGCTGATGCCCCATTTGGGAAGCAAATTGTCGGTCAGCCAACGGCATGAGCCAAAGGCGGCGCGCGCGGCGACGACATGGTCACCCATTTGCAACTGGCACAATAACGCCGTTGTCATGGCGGCCATGCCCGTGGCCTGCGCGCGGCAGGCTTCGGCCCCTTCCATCAGCGCAATGCGTTCTTCGAGCATCTGGACAGTCGGGTTTTGCAACCGCGAATAGGTCATGCCGTCTTGTTCACCAGCAAAGCGGGCCGCAACGGTTTCGGCGTCGTCATAGGTAAAGCCCGACGACAAGAACAACGCTTCAGACGTCTCGCCATGCTCGCTGCGCCATGTGCCGCCACGCACCGCTTGGGTGGCGGGTCGCCAATGCTTCGTAATTTCGCGATTCTGGCCTGTAGTTTTCTTCATGGGTTCGCTTTTCGTGGAGTGCGGGGCTCAGGTCAAGGCAGCAAGAACGGCATCACCCATTTCGCGGGTTGAGTGGCTGCCGCCAAGGTCAGGCGAACGTGCGCCTGCGGCAAGTGCCTTGGCCACAGCAGCTTCGATACGGTCGGCATGCTCCGCCAGGCCAAGCGAGTATCGCAGCATCATCGCGGCGGACAATATGGTGGCGAGCGGGTTGGCCTTGCCCTGTCCTGCTATATCGGGCGCACTGCCGTGAATAGGCTCATACAGACCCTTTTGCGTGGCATCCAAGGACGCGCTGGGTAACATTCCTATGGAGCCAGCGCACATGCTTGCCTGATCGGACAAGATGTCGCCGAACAAATTACCCGTGACGATAACATCAAACTGCCCGGGGTTGCGCACCAACTGCATCGCGCAATTGTCGACATACATGTGGCTCAACGCGACTTCGGGATATTCGGCATGGGTTTCGATCACAACATCGCGCCACAATTGCGACGTCTCAAGCACATTGGCCTTGTCCACCGAGCAGAGTTTCTTGCCGCGCGCCATGGCGGTTTCAAAACCGACGCGGGCGATGCGGCGCACCTCATCCTCATTATAAGACATGATGTCATAGCCTTCCCGCTTGCCATCGGCAGTTTTGCGCATGCCTTTTTCCCCGAAATAAACGTCGCCGTTCAGTTCACGGATGATGATCATGTCGATTTGTGTGGCCACCTCCGGCCGAAGCACACTTGCGTCGGCAAGCTCGGGAAACAAAGTGGCTGGGCGCAGGTTGGCGAACAAGGACAGTTCCTTACGCAAGCCCAAGATCGCCTGTTCAGGGCGCAAATGGCGTTCCAAGCCGTCGCAATCAGGGTCGCCCACGGCGCCAAACAATATCGCGTCGGCGCGCTTGGCGAGGGCCAGCGTATCCGCAGGCAAAGGATGGTCTGTTGCTTTATAGGCCGCACCGCCGACAAGCGCTTCTTCAAACGTCAGCCCATCTATGCGCAACGCATCCAGCACGCGCCGTGCTTCGGTAATGACTTCGGGACCAATTCCGTCCCCAGGTAACAAGGCAATAAGCATAGACATAAGTACAAAACTTTCTTGTCATGCTGAACTCGTTTCAGCATCTTACTTTCAAAGCCGGTATTAAGACCCTGAAACGGGTTGAGGGTTACAGGCCAAACTTTATCCCTCCCCTGCCAATAGCAGCGGGCTTATGCAACCGCCCTTTTCAACCGCTCCACCAAGCGTTCGCGCGCCGCCATCACGTCGGCGCGGCGGTCGCCCAGGACATGCGCCACCAGACGTTTGCGCGTCTGCGCCATCATCGCCACGGGCGCGCTGTCGGTATCATGGTCCTCGGCATAGCCAAGCTCGGCCAGCAACAGCGTCTCATATTGGGCAACAGCCCCCGCCCACACCCGTGCCGCAGGGGCAAGCTCAATTGCCGAGAGCAGGCCGTCAATGGCGCTATGGACCCGCGGATATGGGGCGCCTTCTGCCAATGTAGCCGCCGTCAGGGCCGTGACCCAGTCAATTGCCGCAATCGCCAGCGGCTCGCCCAATAAATGCGCGCGGCTGTGTAATGGTTCGGGTGTAAGGCGCGCCAATTGCCCCGCTATGCGCGTGCGCCATTCGCCCTTAATGACATTGCCGGGGATAAGGACAGGCCGCAACTGCCGCCCGCGCGCGCCTTGCACATAGCCAGCGAGCATACCGTAGTCCGCCGTAAACGCCCGCACGATCGCACCCGTTTCACCATGGTTGCGGACAGCGCAGATGATGGCAGATGCCGAAATATCCATGCGCCCTCATGCCAAGACTGCGGCGTGAGGGGAAGTGCTATCCTGCGTCCGCGTCGACCACGAATAGAGTCGCGTCCTGATATTTTTCGGCAGCCGGTTCGAACAAGGCGTCGATTGCAAACGGCTGGTCTATTAACTGGAGGTCGTTCAGCCCCGACAAATGAAACGCACCCAACTTCTTCTCACGGCGAAGCTCACCATTTTTTTCCAGTATCACGGCATCCACGAACAAGGCGCTGTGCTTGGAATAGAGGACATGCGGGGCCAGCTTCATCGCAACATTATTGTACACCGCAGTGACACATTTTTTGAGCGCGATAGCTTCAAGCAATAGCTGATTGTTTGTCATGCGCTGTCTGTATCGAACCCGCGGTGCGGCGCAATCAATATACTGCGCGGCGCGCTAAATATTTATTGTGCTTTGGCATGCCCTGCGATCAGATCAACCATGCGCCCAACTTGCGACGGCGGCAAATCATGGGCCATTTCCGGGATAATCTCCAAACGCGCATTGGGCACGAGCCGCGCAATGTCTTCGCTTCCCTCTTTGGGGACAAGCGGGTCAGCGCCCCCATGCACGACTAAGGTCGGCACTTTAACGATTTTCAGGCGGCTCACGCGGCTACCGTCGGCCATGATCGCCAGCAACTGCCGCTTCATGCCGATGGGATAATAGCTCCGGTCAAACGCGCGCGCAGCCATATCCTCAAACGCACTATTGGGCCGTTTCTTATCGGCGTAGGAAATCGTTTCGAGAGACTCAGCGCCCAAGCGCACTGCCTGTTCGCGCGTCGGGTTGGACGGGCGCGGCGCCATCAACCGCTTGCGTATATCGGCGCGCGGTCCTGGAAGCCCCGCCCGCCCGCTGGTGGACATGATGGACGTCATCGTCAATATCCGATCCGGATGATGTGCCGCCATCAATTGCACGATCATGCCACCCATTGATGCGCCAGCAATATGCGCCTTTGCGATGCCAAGCGCATCCAGCAAGGCAATGCCATCCTGCATCATGTCCGTCAGCGTGTACGCTGCCCGCGTCGGCAAGCCAACGCGCGCCTTGACCATAGTCCAGATCAGATTGGGTGCGGGCGCTCCATCCATGCGTTGCGACAGGCCAACATCGCGATTGTCATAATGAATGACGCGAAAGCCCTGCGCCACCAGCCCTTGAATCATATCTTCCGGCCACGCAATCATCTGCGTCCCAAGCCCCATGACGAGCAGGATCACTGGCGCATCGGCAGGTCCGCTTTCTTCATAATAGATATCGATATTGTTCGCGCGGACGGTCGGCATATGTCTCTCCCTGTCGCGCTTTTGTACTCAGCCAATTCACAACTGCAAGCGATAGTCATCCGTTGCTATGATAGTAATCATATACCGTTTGCGCGACGGCGGCGGATACACCCGGCGTTTTTTGTAAGTCTTCAAGGCTGGCGTTGCGCACCGCGCGGGCCGTGCCAAAATGCATCAGCAACGCCTTTTTGCGCGACGGGCCAATGCCCGGCACTTCATCAAGCGGGCTGACGGTAATGGCCTTGCTGCGCTTGGCACGATGCGCGCCAATGGCAAAGCGGTGCGCCTCATCGCGCAATCGCTGCAAATAGAACATGACAGGCGCGTTGACGGGCAGCGTAAACTCGCGGCCATCGGGGAAATGAAATGTCTCACGCCCGGCATGACGGTCAGGGCCCTTTGACACGCCGATAAAGGCAACATCCTCGACCCCAAATTCGCGCACGATCTGCATGACGGAGCTCATTTGCCCTTTGCCGCCGTCGATCAGGACGAGGTCAGGCCAGTTTTCGTCGCGCTCCTGATCGGCATCGTCCGCCATCAACCGGCCAAAGCGCCGCGCCATCACTTCGCGCATCATGGCGAAGTCATCACCCGGCGCAGTGTCGGGGTTTTTGATGTTAAACTTGCGATACTGGCCCTTAATGAAGCCTTCCGGTCCAGCGACGATCATCGCGCCAAGCGCGTTGGTCCCTTGAATATGGCTATTGTCGTAGACTTCGATCCGCCGCGGGGGTTCGGGAAGCTCGAACAGGTCAGCAACCTCTTGCAGCAATTTGCCCTGCGTCGTGCTTTCGGCCAGCTTGCGATCGAGCGCTTCTTCGGCGTTGCGCGTGGCTTGTTTTACAAGGCGCACCCGGTCACCGCGTTGCGGCACGCTAATCTCAATCTTGCGCTCGGCGCGTTCGGACAACGCCTGCGCCAACAAATCCGCCTCTGTCAGTTGCCTGTCCAGAAAAATGCATTTTGCGGGCGGGACATCTTCATAAAATTGCGCAAGGAAGCTGGTGAACACTTCATCCTCGTTTATTTCCGCAACATGGGCGGGGAAGAAGGAGCGATGCCCCCAATTCTGCCCACCACGGATAAAAAACGCCTGAATACCCATTACGCCATTGCGGTGCGCCAGCGCGAATATGTCTGCATCGCCTACACCTTGAGCGTTAATCGCCTGCGACCCTTGAATGAAGGTCAGCGCCTTTAACCGGTCACGGACCATGGCGGCGCGTTCGAAATCAAGCGCTTCGGCGGCGGCCTCCATTTCCTGCGCCAGCTTTGCCTGCACAACGGAGGATTTGCCATCGAGAAAGGATTTGGCGTCGGCGACAAGGCTTTCATACGCGCTGTCATCGATACGCCCGACGCACGGCGCCGAACACCGTTTGATTTGATACAATAAGCAAGGCCGGTCGCGGTTGTTGAAGAAACTGTCGGAGCAACTGCGCAACAGAAACAGTTTCTCCAGCGCGTTTAGTGTCTGGTTGACGGAGCCGGCGCTGGCGAACGGCCCATAATATTGGCCCTTATGCCGCCGTGCACCGCGATGTTTTTGAATGCGTGGAAATTTATGGTCCGCACGCAACAATATGAAGGGAAAGCTTTTATCATCGCGCAACAGCACATTGTACGCGGGGCGGTAACGCTTGATCAATTGCGCCTCAAGCAACAGGGCCTCCGCCTCGCTGTTGGTAGTGACGATAGTCATGGAACGCGTCAGCGCCACCATCCTGCGCAGGCGGTTGGGCATCCGGTCGATCTGCACATAGTTGCCGACCCGGTTCTTTAACGCTCTAGCCTTGCCCACGTAAAGCACATCACCGCGTGCATCATGCATGCGATAGACGCCGGGCTTTAGCGGCAGGGTCTTGAGGACATTGCGGATCGCGGCAATGCCGGTGTCGAGATCAGGCGTGTCCGCGCCCCGCACCGCATAGGTCGCCTTTTCCTCGTTAAAGCGGGAGGCCGCGTTTGGCTGGTCGGGACGTTCGGCTTTGGACATGATGCCTGCCATGTAGGCGGAGCCATTGGCAGACTCAATCTCAATCCCGCGAATGTGCGGGATGTAAGCTTAGTTTAGCTGCGCGATCGATTCGTCGATAAGCGCTGCGTCGGCCTTGGCATCATGATGCACGGCGATAAGTTGCGTAGCAGCAGCAGCAGCCGCCATGGCCGCAGTCTTACGCACATCGGCAATCGCGGCGCGTTCAGCGGCGGCGATTTTTTCCTCGGCTGCCTGTGCACGACGGCCAATCAATGCCGTTGCATCGGATTTGGCGCGGGCAACAATCAACTTGGCTTCTTCTTCCGCCCCAGCCTTCATCGCTTCGGCGTCAATTGCCGCCTGCTTGGCCTTGGCTTCGTATTCAGCCTTGATGGCTTCAGCTTCGGCGCGCAGCGCTGTTGCTTGGTCCAACTGCTGCTTGATGCCTGCAATCTGTTTATCCAACGCACCTGCGATCATGGCAGGAACCTTTTTCCAGATGGCCAGCGCAAGCACCACCAACATCGCCAACGCGACGAGCATCGTAGCGTCAAAGCCAAGCGCCGATGGCGTGGCATGTTCGCCGGCCGGTGCTGCCTCTGTACCCGCATGGGTCATAGGGACGGCGTCGTCCTCCAACATATCAAGTGTCTTTTCGGCTTCCTGCAATTTGGCTGCGGGTGCTGCCATATCGCTTGCGGGTGCCGCGGCGGTGGCCACTTCGGTTGCAATATTGGGATTAGCCATGCGACATTACCGCCTTCACTGCTGTTGCGGCTTGCGCAGATGTCACCTTAGCACCGGAAACCTTTGCAACGATATCCGCCGCAGCGTCTGCCGCAACGGCTTCAATGCCTGCCAATGCCTTGGCTGTCGCCTTCGCCAGTTCGGCTTCAGACGCAGCGACCTTAATGCTGATTTCGGCATCGGCCTTCGCCAGACGCGCATCGGCGTCCTTTGCGGCCTTCGCCTTGGCAGCGGAGGATTTGGCTTGCGCCTCGGTCCGTGCCGCCGTGAGGTCGGCAGCACCGCTGTCGCCCAGATTGTCGGCCTCTGCCCGCGCACGCTCAGCCGCAGCAAGGTCGTCCGCAATCTTACGATCACGCGCGTCCATGCTCGCTTCAATTTTTGGCAACATGCCATGACCGATCGTAAAATAGATCAGGCCAAAGACAATAAGCAGCCAAAAAAACTGCGATGCATAGGTTTCAAGGATCTGACTAATCTGGGGCATATTACGCGCTTGTCCTTATGAAAGAATGCCCCGGCATTGTGCCGGGGCGAAACCGTCAATTAGGCAACGAAGATCAGAATCATCGCAACAACGAACGCAAGCAGACCGAGAAGTTCGGCAGCTGCGAAGCCGATGAACAAACGACCCTGCTGACCGTCCGCTGCTGCAGGATTGCGCAAAGCGCCCTGAAGAAACGAACCGAAAACGTTACCAACACCACCAGCGGCGAGGCCGGCACCAATTGCTGCAAGACCTGCACCGATCAATTTTGCTGCTTCTGCGTCCATGATAATAACTCCTGTCAAAAATACATATGGGTTGTAGAAAAAACTCAGTGCAAATTAACCGCGTCGTTGATGTACAACGAAGTCAAAAGTGCAAATACATAGGCCTGAATGGCGCATACCAGCAGCTCAAGGAGCGTGATACCGATCATCAGGATGAAAGAAGGGATGCTGACAACCAATGGCACCCAAGCAGCTTCTGCGTTGAGGCCGTTGATGACGAAGCCCGCCAACACCTTCATCAACACGTGCCCAGCTGTCATGGCGACAAAAAGACGAAGTGCGAGGCTGAATGGGCGGATAAGGAATGAAAATAGTTCGATCAGCGGGATGAGCCAAAGCAACCACCAAGGTGTGCCATGTGGCACAAACAGGCTGAAAAAGTGCAGGCCATGCTTCCAGAAACCAACGATCAGAACGGTACCAAAGCTGATAACCGCAAGCACGGCGGTGACCGTCAGGTGGCTGGTGACCGTGAATGGGTGCACGCCGGGGACGATACCAAATGGCATCATGCCCATGAAGTTTGCCATCAGGATGAACATGAACAGCGAGAACACCAAAGGCACATATTTTTTGCCTTCGGGACCAACGCTTGAGGTCAGCATATTGTTGACGAAGCCAGTTACGCCTTCGACCGCCATCTGCCAGCGACCGGGAACCAGGTCACGTTTCATTCCGCCCCACATAAACAGCCATAAGGCGCCCAAAACGAGGATCATGAACAACGAGGAGTTTGTGAAGGAGACGTCGTATCCAGCAATATTAAGCTGCGCAAGCGGCTCAATCTGGAACTGGTGCATCGGATCGATTTTGCCGCTTTCGCCTGCCACGTTCACTACCCTGTTTTTTCCACACCCAAGCGATTTCGCGTGGGCATAATATACGACTTAAGCGCCCAGACTATTCCGGACGCTCCCCTGAGATTTTTATAATGTTCCTGAAGGCGACTGCGATGCCCAAAAACATGCAGACCAACAGAAGCGCAGGCGAAGTACCCAGCAAGCGGTCAAACAACCACCCAACCAGTGCACCACCAGCAGGACCAGCGATTAGCTCAGTTAAAACCCTGTTCCCCTGCCGCATTCCTTTGGCGGGAACCTGATCTTTACCTGCGCGTTCTGCTTCGGCCTTCCGCGCCGCTTTCAGCTGCATGTCTAACGAATCGAGCCGAGCGTCACTTTTGCCTTTGCCATCCTGCCCGGAATTGTCCGACATCATGTGAGTCCATCCTCTTTAACAAAGGGAACCACCACGAAATCGGGGCAACCCCGCCTAGGCATCGGCGCTTTAGGAGAGCGTCTGCGCCAAGTCAACAGCGCGCACGCAAGAATGTTGCAATGCAACAGGTAGGGGATGAGCATCCGTGCCCCAGCGGGGTTTTAAGACGGTATTACCC
>Ga0209769_1000012_pt1 | contig 69470 bp, 67 predicted proteins | sample LauGreSuBDMM15DN_2_FD_187569 | JGI IMG/M metagenome (GOLD analysis project Ga0209769, IMG submission 187569) | Freshwater lake microbial communities from Lake Michigan, USA - Su13.BD.MM15.DN (SPAdes) (version 3) | ecosystem: Environmental > Aquatic > Freshwater > Lake | place: Lake Michigan, USA...
GGAGGTCGCGGGTTCAAGTCCCGTCCGGGTCGCAAAGGTTTTGGTGTTGTATGCAAATTTATTTGTGTATTGCGCGTACTCGTGGGCAACCATTAGCAAAATCTTTGTTGGCTTGGTAGCTCAGTTGGTACGAGCGAACGACTGAAAATCGTTAGGTCGCCGGTTCGATCCCGGCCCAAGCCACTTATATAAAACCGAAATAAAAAAGCCCCTCACGATTGCGTGAAGGGCTTTTTCTTTAAATCTTAATCCAACCTAACCACTCCGGTTGCAGTCTTTAGGTGGACCGCAACAATTCCGTTTTCACCATCGTTTGTTGAAGGATCTGTCCATTCAATAGATGTTCCAGCAAGTCCAGCAAGGATTTCATCTTTAAACCATGACTCAGATAGTTCACCTTTATCTGCAATGGTGATCTTTTCTATCGATGCAACTGCTTTGCCATCTTGTGAAGGGTGATCAGTTGTTAACCACTGAATAAAAAATGGTAGTTCGTGTGAATCTGCAATCTCATTAACGCCAATCTGCTTCCACTTTAGGTCGCTTCCATCTGGGCGTGTGCGGTGGCCTTCTACTGCTTCTCTACCAAATTTTTCTTCTACCTTTGAAATATCTTCGGTGCTAAATACCCAAGTTAACCAACCGCCACCTGCTTGGGCTTTTCTGCTAACAGCTTTGCCCCACGGTGTTTGTTCAGTTGATGGGTGATCTAGTGGACATACAACTTCTATGTATTGACCGTTTTGTAATGGCGCAGTGAAGTTGCGTGTGCCAAAGCGTGGGTGAACACCGCCGTCAACAAATGTGCTGCCAAGGCGTGAACCAAGACGCTGAACAGTGTCGGCTAATTGATCATGGGAAGTTACATATGAGACATGGTCTAAGCGCATGGGCAAATCTTGCCCTATGAATAGGGGTGCTCATTACCATCAAGGCGGGTTTTTGATGCGTGGGAAATGGATGTTTGGAGGGGCTGGGGACAACTCACTGATGGTGTCGGTTAAGTCTGCGATTCTCCCAATCATCTACGGGTTGGAGAAAAAGTATGTTCATTGACAAATACTTGTGTGGCGCATAAGATATGAGAAAGAAAATTAGATTTATATCTGGTGCACGTAAACACAAGATTGGAGGGGCGCATGCAAGGTTTGTTATTGGTAACAACGTTGCGATACGCACGCCGGGACAAAATGAGTTTGAGCACAGATTGTTTTGGCTCGGTGTTGATGATCGAGGGTTAGAGCTGGAGATTGCTGGTATTGAGTTTGAAGATGAGATTCTAGTTATTCATGTAATGCCAAGAGATTTTAGAAGGAGGGGAGAAAATGGTTAAGAAGCAAAAAGAGAAGTATCACTGGGGTAAAGATGTTGACCTAGATAAAACTGTAATTCTTGATAAACAAGGCAAGCGACTTACGAATGCTCGAGCCGAGAAAATAGCTCAGGAGATTGTTAAGCAGGCCACCGGTAGACCATCGCTTACCGGTCCGAAAAAAGTCTCGCCTGAAGTTAAAGCTCGTGTGCCGCAAAAATTGAAGGTGAAATTAGATCGAGAAGCTAAGCGCCGTGGAGAAACACCATCTGTTTTAATTAGAGAAGCTTTAGAAAATTATTTATCTGCCTAAGCTTTGATTAGTTGTGACAAATAGTTAACGGGCCAAGGTGCACATCAATGCTTCAACCGTTAGTAAAGGTGCGGCGTTGTGACCTAAATTGGTGCGGGCTTGCATGATTGCGTTTATTTTTTTGATTGTGTTTTGTGGTTTTGTCTTTTCGGCCAGTGTTCGGATCTCTGTTTCTAACTCTTTATTAATTAAACCATCGTTTGCACCGGCCTGCACCATCATGACATCGCGGTAGAAAGTAGCAATGTCTAGTAGTGCTGCATCAAGACCATCACGGATCATTCTCGTTTGACGGGTCTTTTGTTCTTTCTCTAGATCCTTGATTGCTTTACTGCCACCAGTTGCCATCCCCCGGCCAGTTGCACCTTTGCCGTATGCAAGTGATAAATCATCGATCTCTTTTTCATTTCTGATCTCTGCGGCCTGTGTTGCCTGATCTGTTGCAAGATCCACAAGAGTTTGTGCTGCTGCAAATGCCGATGAGATCCCAGTAAGAGTAAGTGGCAGTTTCATAATTGTGTTGCGGGTGTTGCGCACTGATTCATTCTTTGCAAGATAACGGGCACGACCGATGTGGCCCTGTGAAACGCGCGCAGCAAAATCTGCCATGTTGGGTGAAATGCCATCACGAGTTTGTAGAACCTGTGCAACAGCTGCATTAGATGGTGTGACAAGTTGTAGGTGACGACAACGGCTGCGAATCGTTGGTAGCACATCATGCAACGTTGGTGCACAGAGCAGCCAGACTGTTCTGTTGCCTGGTTCTTCAATTGCTTTGAGCAGTGCATTTGCCGCAGACTCTGTGAGTCGGTCTGCATCTTCCATAACAACTACTCGCCAACCACCCATTGATGGCGCCCATGCAACACGAGTTAGCAATTCTCTTACTTCATCAATCTTGATTGATAAGCCTTCTGTTCTAATGATTTCAACATCTGGATGCGCGCCATTTGCCGCTGACTTACATTCGTTGCATGTTCCACAACTGTTGTTGGGGCAAATGAGTCCCTGGGCGAAAGCGATTGCTGCGTTAGAGCGACCAGAACCAGGTGGGCCAGTGAAAACCCAGGCGTGTGTCATCTGGTTGTTTGTCTCTGGTGTGGCCTGCACATCCTCTGTGCGCGTTGCAAGAACAGCCTTTTGAAGGATTTCGATTACGTGTTCTTGTCCTATCAGTTCGGCGTAAACGCTCATTTTTTAGCAGCTCTTTTTGATTTACTTGCAGCGGCCTTTGCAGACTGCGAACTCTTTTTAACGGCTTTACTTGCAGCGCTTCCTGTATTTTTTACAGCCTTTGCTGTGGCACGAATAGGTCGAAGAAGAAGTTTTCCTTTATCTTCGCGTGCATTTCGCTTGAGGCCAGCGATTTCACTAACACGAGCAACGATTGCAGCATGTGTTGCTTGAATCGATTGCTCACCAGAGACAATGAAATAACGCTCTGGGTCAAGGGCTGCAATTTGTAAGAACTCTTGGCGTACTCGCTCATGAAAATCAATTGGTTGTGCTTCAAGTCTGTCTTTGCTCATTAAACGTGAAAGACCAACTTCTGGTGCAAGATCAATAATGACTGTCAGCGTTGGAAACAAGGATTCCGTTGCCCATCTAGAGATTCTTGCAACTTCACCAGGTTGTAATACGCGCCCTGCGCCTTGGTATGCAATTGATGAATCAAAGTAGCGATCACTAATTACAACTTCACCCCTTGCTAACGCAGGTCTGATAACACTATGAACATGATGCGCGCGATCTGCTGCATAGAGCAAAGCTTCGGCCCTTGGGCTTATCTCACCTGTTGAATGTGAGAGCAAAATCTTTCTGATCTCAACACCAAGTTCTGTTCCACCGGGTTCACGCGATAGGACAACGCTTTCCCCTTCTTGTTCTAACCAAGCCTTTAGTAGTTTTGACTGCGTTGATTTACCAATTCCTTCGCCACCTTCAAATGCAATAAAGATTCCTTTTGCAGGGGCGCCAGTCATGCTGCCTAGCTCGCCTTTTAACGCATTTGAAATGTCAGACCAGAGTGAAACATTTGGTCGATCTTTCATCTGCTTATAAGAGACAAGCCCAATTAAAGATGCGATTAAGCCTGCGATAAGAATTGTTACTGCAGCCCCGTTATAAGAGAGCTCGGTATTTTGAAACTTAAATGTGTGTTGGCCAACTGCTGCTGCAATCAATGGAGAGATCGCAAGTACTGCGACCAAAACCACGCGGATTAGGCTTTGAACGAAGGCAAAGGTGCGCCCACGAACATCATCTGTGACCTCTAGCCCTAACATCGTAAAACCGGTTACCCAACAGATGCCGCTAAATGCGCCGAGAATGATTACAACAAAGACAGCAATTACTAAGTTAGGGATTGCAGCTAAAACAACTAGTAGCGCACCTGCTATGACAAGGGAAGCACCAAATAATCTACGGCGTGAAAACTGTGCAAAGACTTTTGGTCCAAATGCAATACCGGCTGCAAGGCCAGTAAAGACTGCGCCAAACAAAACACCGTATGCAGCATCTCCACCGCCGAGATCGCCAACAAATGTTCTAGCAAGGCCAATTACGGCGCCTGCTGCAACAAATGCTCCGACCATTCCAACAATTAGGCCACGAATAATCTTGCTTCCGCTTACGGTTTTCCAACCTTCGTGCAGAGATTTTAGTAGCCCAGTTTCTGCTGCATGCTTTGCTGCTGCGCCCTTTGGTATCTCTCGCAATTGAAAAATCATGATTGCTGCAAAGAAGAATGATGCAGCGTTTGCATAGAGGGCTAGATTTACAGCTGTTATATTTGTTGAAAAGGTTGCATTAAAGGCTGATGTAAACAGAGTTAAGAATGTAAAGACAAGCGCGGCAATAGGCGCAGTACCGTAGGCTGCCAAAAGTGTGACTTGGTTGGCAGACTCTAACTTCTCTCGTGGTACTAAGTTGGGTACAGATGCCTCTTTGGCTGGTGACCAAAACAGCGTAAGACACTCAACCAAAATCATTGCTGTGTAGAGCCAGAAATAGTTATTTGCAATTGGAATTGAAATATAGAGAAGACCACGCAAGATGTCGCAGTTGACCATTAATTTTCTGCGATCTAACCTGTCTGCGATTACTCCAGCAATTGGACCTAGAAAGGCGGCCGGCAGTAAGCGCGCAATAAAGACACCTGCGATTGCAAAGTTAGCTGTTGCGTAATCTCCGCCAGATAGCTGTTGGGCCATCGCAGTCGTTGCTAGTAAACCAAGCCAATCTCCCAATGAGGAGTAGAGCATTGAGTTCCAGAGTTTTCTAAATGGACGGATCGCAAGCACTCCACGTGTTACATCCGGTGCAGGAGCAGCCGGGACCGGGAGTGTTTTAGGCATAGAGCAAAGTCTATCGGGCGCATGAACTGGGCTTAAAGGGGCCAGAGGAGGCCTATTTATGGGTATTTATAGGTGTAGCACAATTACTAGTATGTGCTACCTTAAACCATGGGCACAGCCAAAAAAGTCAAAGCCCAGAACACTTCGGTTGGCGTGCGCGAACTTCGTCAAGCCGCATCGCAAATTTTAGACCAAGTCAAAGATGGAGTAACTGTGGAAGTAACCGAACACGGTGTGCCCGTTGCGCGAATTGTTCCAATTACGCGATCTTTATTTGAGGAGTACTTAGAAAATGGCAGAATTATTCCTGCCCGAAATCCAAATCGTGTATTTACAATGCCAAAAGGAAAAATTTCTAAAGGCAAGCAACTCTCAGAAATCATTATCGAAGAGCGCCGGACAGCAAAGTTTTGAGATGGTACATAGATAGCTCAGCGATTATTAAGTTGATCAAACCTGAACTTGAAACAAAAACTCTCCTTCAACAACTTCCACGCGCAATAACTACTTCTCAAATAAGCAGAGTAGAAGTAATCCGAACTATTAATTTAAATTTTGCTGAGTTGCTTGAAGATGCATATGACATTCTATTTGACATACCAATGGTCGCAGTCGACCACTCTGTTTTATTGGGAGCCGAGAACCTTCCTGCATTTATTAAATTGCGAGCTTTGGATTCAATCCACATGGCAACTGCCTTTTCAATGAAGAGTGAGATTGAAGGAGTAGTTACCTACGATAAAGAAATGGTAAAGGCTGCGAGTGCACTTGGCTTTAAAACCATGTCTCCAGGATTAAAGTAGTTATTCAGACTTTTTCTTTGCTTTTCCGCTTGCTGCCTTTTTAGCCGCTTTTTTTGCGCCAGCTTTTTTAACCGTGTTTTTAGTTAACGTTGGCGCAGTTGCTCCGGCCTTTACAGGTTTTGATTTTGCAGCAGCTTTCTTGCGAGATTTTTTAGGTGATGGGCCATTCTCCGCCTCCCATGCACGGCGACCAGCGAGTAGTTCTAATCCACGTTCAATTGTCATTGCTTCAAGTGTGTCACCACGGCGAAGCGTTGCATTTGTTTCACCATCAGATACATACATTCCAAAGCGACCATCTTTAATAATAAGAGGTCTCTGTGTTTCAGGATCAAGACCAAGTTCTTTAAGTGGCGGCTTTGCAACACCACGGCGACGCTCTTTTGGTCTCGAATAAATATCTAGCGCTTCTTCTAGCGTCATTGTAAATAGCTGATCCTCTGATGTCAGCGTGCGGCTATCAAGACCAGCTTTTAGGTAAGGCCCATAACGACCGTTTTGCACAGTGATTACATCACCTGCTTCTGTGTTACCAAGTGTTCTTGGCAGAGAAAGAAGAAGTAGTGCATCTTCATATGTAACAGTATCTAGCGTCATTGTTGAAAGAAGGGAGGCAGTTTTTGCTTTTGGTGCATCTGCTTTCTTTTTCTTCTTCTTACCAGATGCTGTTAGCTCAACAGGAACTTCCGGTAATACTTCTGTGATGTATGGGCCAAAGCGTCCACTCTTTGCAATGATCGGCAAGTTAGTTGCTGGATCAATTCCAAGTTCACGTTCACCTGAAGGTGCAGCTAATAGTTCTATTGCTTTCGCAAGAGTTAATTCATCTGGTGCTAACTCTTCTGGAATGTTTGCGAGTTTGCGCTCTTCACCTGGCAGATTTTCTTGCAGGTATGCACCGTAGCGACCAACACGGATCTCAATCTCAGGAGACAAGTTCATGGTGTTTGTTGCACGTGCATCGATAACACCAAGATCTGCAGAGAGTTCATTAAGTCCAGGTTGGCCATCTACGCCATAGAAGAAATCACGTAACCAATCAACGCGGCCAGCATCACCCGATGCGATCTTGTCTAGATCTTCTTCCATACTTGCCGTGAACTCGTAGTCCACTAACTTTGTAAAGTGTGTTTCAAGCAAACCTGTTACAGAAAATGCAAGGAATGTAGGAACCAGTGCACGACCGCGCTTATAAACATATCCGCGATCTTGAATCGTTTGAATAATCGATGCAAAAGTAGATGGGCGACCAATACCCAACTCTTCTAGTTTTTTAACAAGAGTTGGCTCTGTATATCGTGCAGGTGGCTTTGTTTCATGGCCTTCGCAGGTGTATTCATTAACTTTTACAGCCTGACCAAGAACCATTGCTGGAAGGCGTTTATCAGTTGCCTCTTCATCTTTGTTCTCATCTTTGCCATCTTCGGTAACAATCTCATCGTAGGCGGCAAGAAAACCTGGAAAAACAATGACAGATCCATTTGCACGGAAAATCGCTTTCTTCCAACCATTTGCAGAGTTAGATGAAATGCTGGCATCAAAATCAACGCGCATCTGCATTTTCTTAGCATCTGCCATTTGGGAAGCAACAGTGCGCTTCCAAATTAAGTCATAGAGTGCAAACTCATCACGTGATAGCTCTGGTGCTAACTCCCCTGGTGTCTTAAAACTTTCACCTGCAGGTCTAATCGCCTCATGTGCTTCTTGTGCGTTCTTTGTTTTGCCTTGATAGGCACGTGGGGCATCTGGAATATGGTCTGCCCCATATAAAGACTTTGCAGCATTGCGTGCAGCAGTAATTGCTTGCGCCGACAAATTAACGCTGTCGGTACGCATGTATGTGATGTAACCGTTCTCATACAAGCGCTGTGCAACTCGCATTGTTATCTGTGCGCCCCAACCAAGACGACTACCTGCATCTTGTTGCAAAGTAGATGTAGTAAATGGTGGCTTTGGACGTTCGGTACGTGGTGACTCATCCATCGACTTAACAGTTAAGTCGCTGGCTTTTAACCCATCAACTAGCGCTTTCGCACTGGTTTCATCGAGCAATAAAATATTTGCAAGTGACTTCTCTTTTACTGCCCCATCTGCGCCAAAGTCAGAAGTGCTGGCAACTTTCTTGCCATCTACTTCTAGCAAGCGAGCGTTAAAGCCAAGTGCTGTAACAGCTGCAAGATCCCACCAACCAGATGAGATAAAGGCCATGCGTTCGCGCTCTTTTTCCACAATCAATCTGGTTGCAACTGATTGCACGCGGCCTGCAGAGATGCGTGGCATAACTTTTTTCCATAAAACAGGTGAAAGGCGATATCCAAATAATCTATCTAGAACGCGACGTGTTTCCTGTGCATCGATTAAGTTGTAATCCAGATCTCGAGTGTTTTCAACTGCAGCGACAATCGCCTCTTTTGTAATCTCATTAAAGACCATTCGCTTAATAGGAATCTTTGGCTCTAGCACTTCAACTAAGTGCCAAGCAATTGCTTCACCTTCGCGGTCTTCATCTGTTGCCAGAATTAACTCTTCAGCGTTTTTCATTAAGGCTTTGAGTTCGGCAACCTTTGCTTTTTTGTCAGGATTAATCACATATAAAGGCGCGAAATCATTTTCGATATCTACGCCCTCTTTAGCCCAGGCGATTTTTTTATACTCTTTTGGAATATCTGCAGCGCGCTGTGGCAGATCACGGATATGACCGACGGAGGCCTCGACGACATAACCGTCGCCGAGGTATCCACCAATTTTTCTGGCCTTAGCTGGTGATTCAACAATCACCAGCTTGATCAGATCCGTCTTTGCCTTTGCCATGAGTTCTTAACTCTTTGGTTTTTCTACTGTGTTTTCTAGAGCGACCGGGGAAGTCACTGGCTTTAGACCGTGATTGAAGTTGCTTGTCTGCGGTTACGAATTAACGCACCGATGATTACTGCAACTGCCAGCAAAGAGATTAGTGTGCTTGTTGTTTCCCCATTGCCGAGTGCAAGAGAAACAATTGCAGGAGTAATCAAAAGCCCAACAAGGTTCATAACCTTGATAAGTGGGTTGATTGCAGGACCTGCAGTGTCTTTGAATGGATCTCCAACAGTGTCACCCACGATTGTTGCTGCGTGTGCTTCACTGTTCTTTCCACCGTGGTGGCCATCTTCAACCATCTTCTTAGCGTTATCCCAAGCTCCGCCTGAGTTAGATAAAAAGACTGCCATTAATGTTCCGGTACCAATTGCACCGGCAAGGTATGCACCAAGTGCACCAACACCTAAACCAAATCCAACTGCGATTGGAGCCATAACTGCAAGCAGACCTGGTGTTACCAATTCACGTAGTGAATCGCGAGTACAGATATCAACTACGCGTGCATAGTCTGGCTTCTCTGTACCCTTCATGATTCCTGGGTGTAAGCGGAACTGTTCACGAACTTCAACAACGACTGCACCTGCTGCTCGTGATACCGCATTAACTGCAAGACCTGAGAATAGGAATACAACTGCGGCTCCAATAATCAACCCAACCAAGTTACGTGGATCTGCAACATCTAGAACACCTTGGAACTGAAGAGCAAGGTCGGTCGCATTGCGACCAGCATCTACAACTGCAGTTTTGATTGCATCTGTAAATGCACCAAAGAGTGCGGTTGCTGCAAGCACTGCAGTTGCAATTGCAATTCCTTTAGTAATCGCCTTAGTTGTGTTACCAACTGCATCTAGGCCTGTAAGGATCGCTGCACCTTCACCAGTAACATCGCCAGACATTTCTGCGATTCCTTGTGCGTTGTCAGAGATTGGTCCGAAGGTATCCATCGCAACAATAACACCTACTGTTGTTAGCAAACCAGTACCTGCGAGAGCAATTGCAAGAAGTGAAAGCACAATACTTCCGCCGCCTAACAAGAATGCACCAAATACTGCTGCTGCGATCAATAGAGCTGAGTAAACAGCTGATTCAAATCCAACTGCGATACCAGCCAAAATTACTGTTGCTGCGCCTGTCTCAGATGAAGCTGCAACATCATTAACTGGACGACGGCCAGTTTCTGTAAAGAAGCCTGTAAGAACCTGAATTGCTGCAGCTAATGCGATACCAATTAATACTGCGCTAATTGCAAGTATTCGAGGATTTGTATCTCCTGCTGCTGCAATTGCCTCTGGTGATAAACCACTCATGAGTTTGAAATCAGATGGCAAGTAAGTAAATGTTGCAAGAGCAGTTAAACCTGCAGAGATAATCGCTGATAAAAAGAATGAGCGGTTAATTGCTGTCATTGCTGACTTGTCTGTACTGCGCAATCTAGTTAAGAAGATTCCGATTACCGCTGTGACAGTTCCGATTGCAGGAACGATCAATGGATAGACCAATCCCATATCACCAAATGCTGCTTTACCAAGAATCAACGCTGCAACAAGTGTTACTGCATATGATTCAAAGAGATCTGCGGCCATACCGGCGCAGTCACCAACGTTGTCACCAACGTTGTCTGCAATTGTCGCAGCGTTACGTGGGTCATCTTCTGGAATGTGCTTTTCTACTTTACCTACAAGGTCTGCTCCAACATCTGCAGCCTTAGTAAAGATTCCGCCACCAACGCGCATGAACATTGCAAGCATCGCAGCGCCAAAACCAAAACCTTCTAGAACAGCTGGTGCATTTTCGCGATACAAAATAACAACGAGTGCGGCCCCTGCAAGTCCTAGACCAACTGTGGTCATACCAACAACGCCACCTGTGCGAAATGCGATCTGAACTGCTTTCGCACCATCCTTATTGCGAGCTGCATCTGCAACGCGAACATTTGCGCGCACTGCAAGCCACATACCGTTGTAACCAACGAGTGCGGAAAATGCTGCACCAACTAGAAAGAATATTGAGCGGCCGATGCGGATTTCTGCGTCACCGGGTAGCGCGAACAAAAGAAGGAAAACAATTACTACAAAATATGAAAGTGTGCGGAACTGGCGGGACAAAAATGCCGCAGCACCTTCTTGAACTGCCTCTGCGATTTCACGCATCTTGGGTGTGCCATCACTTGCGGCCAAGACCTGAGCGCGTAGGCCGTATGCAATTGCAAGGGCTGCTAGAGATATACCCAGAACAATGTAAACATAAATTAAGTTTGTTCCGGTTACTTGGACCAGTGATACGGTGCTTGAAGCACGCATAGTTTCTCCTCCATTGGAGTTAAGGGGCGCCTTAAACTGAAGGTCGGGCGCGAGACTGTCAGAGTGTAAAGGGCTAGGGGCCGATTAAGGCAAATTGATACCTATTTATTGCGTAATACGGGCCTAGCGGCAACTGAGAGAGTTATGGCCAAAATCGCCGGGATCATCATCGACCATCGCAATCTAATGGGGCCGCCCAGGAAGCTAAGAGCGCTGTTTGTGAATTGCCGCTGAGTTTTAATGTCAGCAATCCGCGCGTAAAGAGAACCAGTTATTTAGTTTACAACTACGGTGCGATCGTCGGTGATGCTCTGCCGATTGCAACCGTTAAAGTATCTCCATGAATTATTTCGATCCAAACCTTGTTGTATCAAACCTGGGTTTAGTCGGAATTCTCTTTATGATTTTTGCCGAGATTGGTCTATTAATCGGATTAGTTTTACCGGGCGGTGACACGCTTTTATTTCTTTCAGGTTTAGCTGCATCTAACGCTGGTGCTTTGGTTTTTGGTGATGCAAAGATTTCTGCGCCGCTTTTGTTTATTCTTGCGCCAATTGTTGCAATCATCGCTGGTGAGTTTTCTTACTGGACTGGTGCAAAATATGGAAGAAAATTCTTTGACCGCCCCGATGGACGATACTTTAATCATGAAAATGTCGTGAAGGCAGAAAAATGGCTTACTACCTACGGCGTAGGAAAAGCTCTGGTTTTATCCAAGTTTGTATCTGTTGTTCGAACACTGATCACTCCAGTTTGTGGAGTAATTGGTATTGATAAGAGAAAGTTTAGATTTTGGAACGCAGTTAGTGGAATTGTCTGGACACAGACAGTGATTGGCCTGGGATATGTATTAGGCGATGTATTCGATGTTTCTATCAGTAAATATCTTCTACTGGTTGTCTTAGTTATTGTTGCAATTAGCTTGACGCCTGTATTGCTTGAAGTTATCAAGACACGAAAGGCGCGAGGCGCACAATAGGGTTAAGCAAGAATAAAAGTTATAGACCCAAGTCTGCTAATTGATATGCAGCCAGGTATTTATATCCTGCATCTTTGATCTTTGGCTCTGCGCCACGTTCAACAATGACGGCCACACCAACAACAATTGCACCAGCTTCAATCAATGCATCAACGGCTGTTAATACAGAGCCGCCAGTTGTCGAAGTATCTTCTACAGCTAATACGCGTTTTCCTTTTACATCTGGGCCTTCAATACGACGCTGCAGGCCATGGGCCTTTTCTGCCTTGCGAACTACAAATGAATCAATCTTTCGACCTTGCGTAGCGGCAACATGCATCATTGCTGTTGCTACGGGATCTGCGCCAAGTGTTAATCCACCCACGGCATCAAAATCTAAATCCTTAGTTAAATCCAACATAACTTGGCCAACTAATGGGGCAGCAACTGAATCTAACGTTACGCGACGAAGATCTACGTAGTAATCGGCCTCTTTGCCGCTAGAGAGAATGACTTTCCCGTGAACAACGGCCTTATCTAATATCTGCTTTTTTAAATCATCGCGCGCGCTCATAGGTAAACCTTAACTACTTTTCTTGCTTATAAACGATTACTTCGGCTTTACGTCGTGTTGCTAAACCTTTTGGTGGGTTTTCTTTGAGTAGCGCATCTACTTCAATTCGAAGTTGGGCGACTTCAACAGATAAATTAGCCATCGCCGATTCAAGTTCGATGATGCGCTTAATGCCTGCATGGTTAATTCCTTCGCCTACTAGTTTTTGTACGGCGCGTAGAAGTGCAATATCGCGCAATGAATAACGACGGTTGCGACCTTCTGTGCGAGAAGGAGAGACAAGTCCTAACTTGTCGTATTGACGCAGAGTCTGCGGATGCATTCCAGAGATTTCGGCGGCAACAGAGATTACATAAACACCGGCGTCATCTGATGGGACGGTGTTCTCTGAATTGTTTTTAGAATCCTGGCTCATATTTTTGCCTTCTTAGTAAAGTCAGAGCGAACATCTTCACCTGCTGTTGCTTCGGCAAATTGTTTAAGTGCTTCCGCTGCTTTTTCATCGACGCGCTGTGGCACTTGAACTTGAATAGTTACCAATAAATCTCCAGTAGCACTGCCTTTAACGATTCCTCGTCCCTTTACTCGCAATGTGCGGCCATTTGATGTACCCGGTGCAATACGCACAGTTACATCATCTCCACTTAACGTTGGAACTTTTATATCTGCGCCAAGTGTTGCTTCAGTAAATGTGACAGGAAGGTTTAACGTTAAATTTTCACCGGCGCGGGAGAAAATTGGATGGGGTTTTACGGTTAACAAAATAAATAAGTCGCCGGGGCCAGCTTCACCTGCTGCGCCTTTTCCTTTAACTCTAATTTTTGCACCGTCGTGAACTCCCACAGGAACTCGCGCAGAGATGTTTTGTGCAAGTCCGCGATCAGTTGCAAGGCGAAGATCTAATGTTGTTCCAAATATAGATTCACGAAAAGAGATTGTTGCCTCGGTCTGTAAATCCTGACCTTTGCGTGGTCCACGACGAGCGCCACCTCCAAAGAGATTTGCAAAGATATCTTGCGGGTTACCTCCGCCAAACATCTCTGAAAAATCAGCACCTTGTGCTCCGCCACTATGTGGAGGGCGAAAGCCGCCACGTTCGAAGAGTGAGCGTGCTTCATCGTATTCTGCGCGTTTTTTTTCATCGGAGAGAATTTCGTAAGCTTCTGAAACAGCTTTGAACTTATCTTCCTTAGCTGCATCGCCTTTTGTTTTATCTGGGTGAAGATCACGCGCTAAAGCGCGATACTTCTTTTTAATCTCATCGGCGGCGGCTTTTTTATCTACGCCAAGGGTTTTATAAAAATCCTTTTCGTAAAGATCTTTGGCCGCCATTTAAAATTACGCTCCTTGTGGTTCTGTCACAGATACACGTGCAGGGCGCAAAACGCGCTCTTTGTACTTATATCCTGATTGCAAAATCTTAACTGCTGTTGCAACAGCAACATCAGAAGGCTCATCGTGCATTAGCGCTTCATGAATCTGTGGATCAAATGCATCGCCAGCGCTTCCATATTTTTCTAGGCCGATGCGAGAAGTAATGGAGTTCAACTGTTCTGCAACAGCTTTAAAGCCACCAGTTAGTTCGCCGTGTGCTTCTGCGCGATCTAGATCATCTAGTAAAGCTAGAAGCTCACTAAGGACAGCAGCAACTGCATTTTCATGTGCAACTGCTCGATCGCGCTCTACGCGCTTTCGATAGTTTGCATACTCTGCTTGCAGACGTTGTAAGTCGGCAGTTAGCGCTGCAACCGGATCAGTTATCTGATCTGGTGCAGCAGCTTCAACTTCCTCTACAGATGTCTCTGCGTTTATATCTTCTGGCGCTGTTGTTGGCTCGCTCATGCCTTTTGTTCTTCTTGCTCTGCTTGCTCGTCAATAACTTCGGCATCTTCAACGCCGTCATCGGTTGAGTTTGCTTCACCTTCTGCAGCACCTGCTGCATAAATTGCAGTACCTAACGCTTGGCTAACAGTTGCAGTTTTTTCTGTTGCTGACTTAATCATCTCGTAGTTAGAACCACCGAGTGCGGTCTTTAACTCTTCTAGAGCTGCTTCTGTCTCTGTCTTCTTTTCAGCTGCATCACCTGAAGACAATTTCTCTTCATTTTCTTTGATGAACTTTTCAGTTGAGTAAAGAAGTGAATCTCCGGCGTTACGAATCTCTGCCTCTTCTTTGCGGGCACGATCTTCATCGGCATGTGATTCTGCATCGGCCATCATGCGCTCGATCTCTTCTTTAGAAAGGGCTGAGCCACCTGTGATGGTCATGCTCTGCTCTTTTCCTGTTCCAAGATCTTTTGCAGATACATGAACGATTCCGTTTGCATCAATATCGAATGTAACTTCGATTTGAGGAACTCCACGTGGTGCTGGTGGCAGACCAGTTAGTTCGAACATGCCTAGCTTCTTGTTATATGTAGCCATTTCACGTTCGCCTTGATAGGCCTGAATCTGTACAGCTGGTTGATTGTCATCGGCAGTTGTAAATACTTCACTGCGCTTTGTTGGGATCGTTGTATTTCGCTCGATCAACTTAGTCATAACGCCACCCTTGGTTTCAATACCAAGTGAGAGCGGAGTAACGTCTAGAAGCAAAATATCTTTAACTTCACCCTTTAAAACACCAGCTTGAAGTGATGCACCAACTGCTACAACCTCATCGGGGTTAACACCCTTGTTTGGCTCTTTTCCGCCAGTTAACTCTTTTACAAGTTCTACAACTGCTGGCATGCGAGTTGATCCACCAACCATTACAACTGATTGAATCTTTGCGATTGGGATTCCGGCATCTTTTAGTACTGCCTGGAATGGCTTCTTGCAACGCTCCAGCAAAGCAGAAGTTAGTTGCTGGAACTGTGCACGAGTAATTGTTTCATCCATAAACAGTGGATTCTTTTCTGAATCAACTGTGATGTATGGCAAGTTAACAGATGCTTGCTGCGAAGATGAAAGTTCGATCTTCGCTTTTTCTGCAGCTTCACGAACACGCTGCATAGCCATCTTGTCTTTAGTTAAATCGATTCCGTTTTTAGAACCAAATGTTTGAACTAAGTAGTCAACAACTGCTTGATCCCAGTCATCTCCACCAAGGTTGTTATCACCGTTGGTTGCTTTAACTTCTACAACTCCGTCACCGATCTCTAGAAGTGAAACGTCGAATGTTCCACCACCAAGGTCGAAGACAAGAATTGTCTGCTCTTTGTCTGCCTTATCTAATCCGTATGCGAGTGCTGCAGCAGTTGGCTCGTTGATGATGCGAAGAACGTTAAGTCCTGCAATTTCGCCAGCCTCTTTTGTTGCCTGACGTTGTGCATCATTGAAATATGCCGGCACGGTAATAACTGCATCCGTAACTGTTTCACCTAAATAAGCTTCTGCATCGCGCTTTAGTTTTTGAAGTACGCGCGCAGAGATCTCTTGTGATGTGTACTTCTTGCCATCAATATCGATACTCCAATTAGTACCCATGTGGCGCTTTACGGAACGAATAGTGCGTTCAACGTTTGTGACTGCTTGGCGCTTGGCTACTTCTCCGACAAGGACCTCGCCGTTTTTGGCAAAGGCCACAATCGATGGAGTAGTGCGGGCACCTTCGGCATTGGCGATAACCGTTGGCTCGCCACCTTCTAGTACAGATACGCAGCTGTTAGTTGTTCCAAGGTCGATTCCGACTGCTCTAGCCATTGTGTCTTCTCCTTCTGTGCTGTTTTTTTCACTCTCGAGCCTGATTTAGGGTCGAGGACCGTTTGAACCTGAGTCGATCATACCCAAAAGGTTGAGTCAGCGCGACTCAGGTTTAGTACTCAGTGAACACCGGAGCCGAAAGCTTTATTCCTGCGCCGGGATGCTGGGTCTGCTTTTGCCGTGGCCTTATCCAAGCCTTGCCCTAGCCTTACCCAATGAATCTTGGATTAGCCGGTCTTGCCTACGGCATCACTGTTATTGCACTTGTACTTCTTGCAGTGAGAGTTCGGACTCTGATCGCTATCTATAAAAAGGGTCAACCTGACCCAACCCGGCGCAACGATAAGTTGCAGCGATTAAAGATGGCAGCTGGTGAGATTTTCGGCCATACCAAGATGCTTAATTTTTCAGTTGTAGGAATTGCGCACTGGTTTGTCATGATCGGATTCTTTTCACTCTTTGGAACCTTGGTCACTGCATATGGCCAACTGATTGATCCACATTTTGTGCTGCCCATTATTGGTCACTTCTGGCCTTATGAGTATTTTGTAGAGTTAATTGCTTGGACAACAGGAATATCAATTGTTGCACTGATTGGTATTCGCCAAGTAACTAGATTGCGCAATAAGCGCTCCCGCTTTGCAGGCTCTGGCATGGGTAAGGCCTACTACGTTGAGGCAACAATTTTGTTAATTGTTTTCTGCGTTATCGCACTTCGTGGGCTTGAGGGTGCGCTCTCAGATGAGACAGAGTGGAACCGCCACTTTATTACTACATGGTTTATCGCAGACATGTTTAAATCAATGTCGCTGACACAGCTCACCTCTTGGATTCAAATTGTTGCAACAATCAAAATTGTTGGATCAATGCTCTGGTTCATTGTTATTGCATCTAATCTAACAATGGGAATTGCATGGCACCGCTTCTTGGCACCTTTTAACATTTTCTATCGCCGTAATGCAGATGGTGCATCTTCACTTGGCGCGCTACCTCCCATGCTTTCACATGGAGAAGAGATTAACTTTGAAGATCCAAAAGAAGATGATGTATTTGGTCTAGGAACTCGCGCTGACATAACCTGGAAGGGTTTGTTAGATATGACATCGTGTACTGAGTGTGGCCGTTGCCAGTCTCAGTGCCCTGCTTGGCACACAGAAAAACCATTGTCACCAAAGCTTTTGATTATGGCTATGCGCGATCACGCCTTTGCTAAAACCGTTGAAAATGAAGCCTTAGTTGGCGATCTTTCACCTACCTCTCTCGATGTCCTGTGGTCCTGTACTACATGTGGAGCTTGTGTAAATGAGTGCCCGGTAGATATCGAACACATTGATCACATTGTTAATATGCGCCGCTTCCAAGTTTTAGTTGAGTCAGAGTTTCCATCAGAGCTAGGTGGAACATTTAGAAATCTTGAAAAGAGTGGAAATCCGTGGGGTGCCAATCGCACAGATCGTGAAGGATGGATCACAGAGTGTGATTTCCCAGTAAATGTTATTGAAGGTGCGCTGCCTGAAGATGTTGAGTACTTGTTCTGGGTTGGTTGCGCCGGTGCATATGAAGAGCGCGCAAAGAAGACAACGAAGGCTGTTGCAGAGTTGTTGTATATGGCCGGTGTTAGCTTTGCAGTCTTGGGTAAGAAAGAGACATGTACTGGCGATCCCGCACGTCGCGCTGGTAATGAATTTTTGTACCAGATTCTCTCTCGCGAAAACATAGAAACTTTTAAAGAAGTATTTGGTGATCGTCCAAAGGGTAAAAAGAAAGTAGTTGTTACCTGCCCTCACTGCTTTACAACAATTGGTCGTGATTATGGGCAACAGGGCTATGAGTTAGAGATGGTTCACCACACTCAACTTTTAAATCAGCTAATTCGTGAAAAGCGTTTGGTTCCGATAAAGATGTCGCACACTGCAATGACCTATCATGATCCTTGTTATTTGGGTCGACACAACGAGATCTATCAACCACCTCGCGAAGTATTAGAAGCAACTGGTATTGAAATCATTGAGATGCCACGAAATAAAGAGCGCTCGTTTTGTTGTGGCGCAGGTGGTGGGCGTATGTGGATGGAAGAGAAAATTGGTACGCGTATAAACATCAATCGTGTTGAAGAGGCGATTGCAACAGGTGCAACAGAGCTTGCAGTTGCCTGTCCTTTCTGTCGCGTTATGACAAGTGATGGCATGAATGCAAAAGAGTCAGCCGTTGAAGTTTTAGATGTTGCACAGGTTTTGCTTCGCAGTGTGAAGGAAAGCTAGGGGAACCTCTCTGCCTAAGGTGTAACGGCTCTATTTCCCGTATGAATTTAGGGACGTTCTCAGCAAATCTTCAGGTTGTGAGAGCATTGTGTAGCCATGACAACCACACTAGATCGAGTTAATTCAAAGACCACCAATGGGCAACGCATTCTTGTCGTTGATGATGAAGCAAGCATCAGCGAATTAATCTCAACAAGTCTTCGCTTTGTGGGATTCGATGTTCGCACAGCCGCTAATGGCGCTGAAGCGTTACTGATTGCTGAAGAGTTCAAACCTCATGCAATGGTTCTAGATGTTATGTTGCCAGATCTTGATGGCTTTGAAGTATGTAAAAAAATTCGCAACGAAGGTGTCGATACAGGCGTTTTGTTTCTTACTGCAAAAGATGGCATGGATGACAAAGTTAAGGGTTTAACTCTTGGCGGCGATGATTACATGACTAAGCCATTTTCTTTAGAAGAGTTAGTCGCCCGCCTTCGTGCGCTCTTGCGTCGAACAGGTGTTGATGCAATTGAAGTCGATGATGAAAAGATGCGCTTTGCTGACCTTGAGCTAGATGAAGCAACACACGAAGTTCGTCGCGCCGGACAGTTGCTAGATCTTTCTCCAACAGAGTTCGCACTGCTTCGCTATTTAATTATCAACGCCGACCGCGTTGTTTCTAAAGCCCAGATTTTGGACCATGTGTGGCAGTACGACTTCCGCGGAGACATGGGCATCGTCGAGACCTACATTTCCTACCTTCGCAAGAAGATCGATTCTTTTGACCCACCATTGATCCATACAGTCCGAGGAGTTGGCTATCGCCTTAGGTTGCCGCCACAATAAACTATGAAATCGCGCATACTTCAATTTAGTTTAACCAATTGGAGTTTGCGGGATCGTTTAACTGCTGGAGTTCTCATTCTTTCGGCTTTTGGTTTTATTGGTGCCGGCATCGGTTCGCAGGCTCTTTTGCGGGACTATTTAATTAATCAAGTAGATGAACAGCTGCTCAGTGTTGTTGGTGGCACTACCGATCAATTAGATCGTGCAGGTATTGAAGATGACAGTTCGCAAGATTCATCTAGAGGATTTAGAAACCGTGCTGCCGCACCTCTTAATCGGGTTCCAACATCTATCTCTGTCACGGTTTTAGACCCTTTTGGAAATCTTGTTGGTGGACTTGGTGGAGATCTAAACTCCAATAAAATTACAGAGTATGTAATGGGTTTACTACCTAGCCAGGTTGAGCAGTTTGGCGACAGGCCTTTTACTATTGAGGCACCCGGCGCTGATTTTCGCGTTGCCACAACGGTTTTACCCTCTTCACTTGGCTCAGTAATTGTTGCTCAATCTCTAGAGGATTTTGATAAAACCACCAGGCGTATTGGTGTTGTCTTTACAATCATTGGCGCGTTAGTTCTTTTCTTTATTGCATTTGCTTCAAGACAGGTAATAAGAATCAGTATGCGCCCACTTGAAAAGATTGAGGACACGGCAGAAAAAATTGCTGCCGGAGATCTATCTGCTCGTTTAGAAAATTTTGAGCCAGATACAGAAGTTGGTCGTCTTAGTACATCACTGAACATAATGCTCTCGCGGATTGAAGAGTCTTTTTCTGCCCGAACATTAAGTGAGAATAAACTGCGTCGCTTTGTTGCAGATGCAAGCCATGAACTTCGAACACCATTGACTGCTATCCGTGGCTTTGCAGAGCTTCATCGTCAGGGCGCTGTTCCAGAGGGAGAGAAAACCAAAGAGTTAATTTCGCGCATTGAAAAAGAATCAATTCGCATGGGTTATCTGGTTGAAGATTTACTAATGCTTGCGCGCCTTGATCAATCTAGAGAACTTGTAATGGATAGTTTTGATTTAAGTGTTTTGGTCACTGAAGCTGTTACATCGGCTACTGCATCTGGACCAGATCACATCGTTACAACGCAGATCACAGCCGGTGTTGTAACTATCGGAGATGCTGACAAGATTTATCAAGTAGTAACTAACTTGCTTGCTAATGCGCGCGCCCATACTCCTGCGGGAACATCAATTAAAGTTAGCGTTGGATCAAATCAAAACGGTGCATTTGTCTCGGTTGCAGATAATGGGCCCGGATTATCAAAAGAGGACCAAGCTCGAGTATTTGAAAGGTTTTACCGCGTAGATCCTTCCCGTCAGAGAAGTACACAAGATGGAAGCGGATTAGGGCTATCTATTGTTGATGCAGTGATGCAGGCACATGGAGGCTCGGTTTCAGTTGCATCAGAGTTAGGAAAAGGCGCAGTATTTATGCTGCAATTTAACAACTAGAAGTTACTAACTAGCACTAAAAACTAGCTCAGGGACTCCATTGATTTAAGCACTGCGATTCTCTCTTGAATCGGTGGGTGCGTAGAAAATAGTTTTGATACAGATTTTGAATCTAACGGTGACTCAATCCAAATATGTGCAACGGCAGTAGAGCGCTGTTGAACAACTGTGGAATCTGAGGCGAGAATTTCTAACGCTGAACGAAGTCCTGCTGGGTTTCTAGTAAATGAAACTGCTGTTGCATCTGCCAATGATTCACGCTTTCTAGAAATTGCAGATTTAAGCATGATGGCAGCAATTGGTGCCAGGATTAAAATAATAAGCGAAAAAACAAGTGCGATCGGATTACCGTTACCGTTGTTATCTCTGCGACCACCAAAGAACATCATGCGAGTTAACATGTCAGAGACAATTGCAATGGCACCTGCCGTTGTTGCTGCAACTGCGCTCACCAAAGTGTCGCGGTTTGCAACGTGTGCCATCTCATGTGCAATTACGCCCTGAAGTTGATCGCGATCCATTGCATCTAAAATTCCAGTTGTAAAGGCAATCAGAGCGTGCTCAGGGTTACGACCAGTCGCAAATGCATTTGGAGCGCTGTCAACAACTATTGCTACTTTAGGCATCGGCATGCCGGAGGCAATAATTATTTCATGAATAAGACCAAAGAGTTTTGGATTATCTGATTCTTGAATTAATTTTGCGCCTGTCATTGTTAAAACTAATTTGTCGGATCCATAGTAAGAGCCCCAAACAGAGATCAATGCAATACCTACTGCAATTGGAACAATGCCTGCAGTTGAGCCACCAAAATATGTCAATGATGCATAGACAACGCACCACATCAAAATACCCATACCCATAAGCAGGCCAAATGTTTTGCGACGGTTTGCCGCTTGCATCGTTCTAAAGTTCATTAGAACTTAACGTTTGGAGCTTTACGATCTTGTGGATCTTCAACTTCATAAAACTCACGCTCTCCAACTTTTGCCAATCCGGTAAAAAAGCTGCTTGGGATGGTTTTAACAGCCGTATTTAGCGAGCGCACATTGTCGTTGTAAAACTGACGAGAGAAAGCAACTTTATTTTCTGTTGTTGCTAACTCTTCTTGTAGCGATAAAAAGTTTGATGATGCTTTCAGATCTGGATATGCCTCAGCTACTGCGAGCAATCCACGCAGAGCTTGAGTGAGCATGCCATCTGCTGCAGCAACATCTGCCACACCTGTTGCAGAAGTTGCCTTTGCCCGTGCTGTTACAACGGCGTCAAAAGTTGACTGTTCATGGGTTGCATATCCCTTAACTGTTTCAACCAAATTAGGGATTAAATCTGCGCGACGCTTTAGCTGAACCTCAATCTGGGCCCATGCTTCATCGACAGTGATATTGAGTCTTATCAATCGGTTGTACTGAGTGATTAAGAAAAGAGCAATGAGTGCAACTGCGGCAACGGCGATGATTATTTCCATACCTAATTAAACCGCTATTTGAGTGAATTCATTCCCTGAATTGCTTTGGATTCCCTGAATTGCTAGGAATCGCTAGGAATTGCTACAGGCGGGCTTATTCGATCTTTGATTTGTGAAAGTTTAAAAACGAGCGGCTAGCAGTAGGCCCGCGCTGGCCTTGGTAGCGTGAACCATACTTCTCACTCCCGTAAGGATGCTCAGCCGCAGATGAGAGTTTGATGAGACAGAGCTGACCTATCTTCATTCCTGGAAATAACTTAACGGGCAAGTTTGCAACGTTTGAAAGCTCAAGAGTTATGTGGCCGCTAAAGCCTGGATCGATAAAGCCTGCAGTGCTGTGGGTTAGAAGCCCAAGACGGCCAAGTGATGACTTACCTTCTAGGCGGCCTGCAATGTCATCTGGCAATGTAATAACTTCGTAGGTACTTGCCAAAACAAATTCGCCCGGGTGCAAGATAAAAGGCTCGTCACCTTCGGCAATAACTTCACGCGTTAGATCGGCCTGTTCAATTGACGGATCGATAACGCTGTACTTATGGTTTTCAAAGACTCGGAAGAACTTGTCTAGGCGAACATCAACAGATGAAGGCTGGATCATCGCCTCGTGGAATGGTTCGCAGCCGACTCGGCCGGCCGCTATTTCGGCTCGAATATCGCGATCGCTGAGTAACACGGCGCTGAGCCTATACGAGAGTGGGGAGGCTTTTGGCTCAACTGGCTTGAACCCTTTTGGGGCACGCTAATTATGGCTTGCATAAGTTACTGGCGAGTAGCACAATTTATCTATGAGCCATTACATAGCAAACCTGCGCGATATCGAGTTCTGCCTATTTGACCTTCTGGGTCGCGAAAAAGTTATGGGTATTGCTCCGTACGGTGATGTTGATCGCGATACATCTGTTGGCATGCTCGAAGAGATGAAGCGTCTATGTGAAAATGATTTGGCTGAATCATTTGTTGAAGGCGATCGTGTTGGAACTGTTTTTAATAAAGAGACAGGCAACATAACTCTTCCAGAGAGTTTTAAAAAATCTTACAAAGCATATGTCGATGGCGAATGGTGGCGTTTAGATGCACCTGTAGAACTTGGTGGAATGAAAGTTCCACCATCAGTTCGTTGGGCAATGGCAGAGATGGTTTTAGGTTCTAATCCTGCAATTCACATCTACGCATCTGGTTATGCATTTGCACAAGTTGCGCATGTATTAGGAACACCGCATCAAAAGAAGATTGCAAAGCACATGGTTGAAAAACACTGGGGTGCAACGATGCAGCTAACAGAGCCTGATGCAGGTTCAGATGTTGGTGCAGGGCGCACAAAGGCAGTAGAACAAAGCGATGGCACATGGCACATCACAGGTACTAAGCGTTACATCACTTCTGGGGATGCTGACTTCTACGACAACATTGTTCACTTTGTTTTAGCTCGTCGCGAAGGTGGCGGACCAGGAACAAAGGGTCTATCGCTATTTTTAATTCCTAAGTTCATGTTTGATTTTGAAACAGGAGAGCTAGGAAAGCGCAATGGAGTATTTGTTACTAGCGTTGAACACAAGATGGGGTTGAACGTCTCTGCAACATGTGAAGTTAACTTGGGCGAGAAAGAGCCAGCAGTTGGATATCTATTGGGAGATGTTCACGAAGGTATTTTCCAGATGTTTAAGGTTATTGAGTTTGCACGAATGATGGTTGGAACAAAGGCGATCGCAACACTTTCTGCCGGCTACCAACAGGCGTTGTTGTATGCAAAGCAGCGCGTACAAGGTGGCGACATGAAGATTATGAATGACAAGGCATCGCCTCGCGTGACAATCATTAACCACCCAGATGTGCGCCGCTCACTGATGGTTCAAAAGTCCTACAGCGAAGGCATGCGTGCGCTGGTTCTCTACACAGCATCTATTCAAGATGAGATTGAACTTGCGATTCAAGCCGGCAACAAAGAGCGCGCAGAAGATATGGAACATCTCAATGACTTGTTGCTGCCAGTTGTTAAGGGCTACGGATCTGAAAAGTCTTGGACTCTACTTGGTACTGAATCACTTCAGACATTTGGTGGAGCTGGATTTACAGAGGATTGGCCTCTAGAACAGTATGTTCGCGATGCAAAGATCGATACTTTGTATGAAGGTACAACTGCGATTCAAGGTCTAGATTTCTTCTTCCGCAAGGTTGTTAAAGATGACGGACGCACACTGGGACTACTTGGTAAAGAGATTCAAAAGTTCGCTGAATCTGGCGGAGCACATCAAGAAGAAAAGCAGGCTCTAGGTAAAGCTTTGGGTGATCTCAATGGAATTATCGCCGTATTAGTTGGACATGCAATGGAGTCACAATCTGAGCCAGAAAAGATTTATCAAGTTGGCTTAAGTACTTCTCGTTGCTTAATGGCAGTTGGCGACATTATTACTGCATGGCTACTACTACGTCAGGCAGATATTGCAGTTGAAAAACTTCCAGGTGCTGGAAAAGATACTGACTTCTACACAGGAAAGATTGCTTCTGCAAAGTTTTTTGTTCAGAACTACTTGCCTCATATCACTGCAGATCGCAAGATCGTTGAGGCCACAAATGGTGCGATCATGGAGATCCCTGTAAACGCCTTTTAAAGCGATACCATTTCTTAATGTTTACTAAGCACCGTGGTGAGTTTTACCTTGTCATGGGTGGAATGGTTTTCGCATTTAACGGAGTTGTCTCCACTGTTGTTCTAGAACACATCTCACCGTTTCGACTAGCCCAGATTCGCGCAGTCGGTGCACTTGTCTTTTTACTCGCGATTGCATTAATTATTGATCGTAAATCTTTGGCAGTAACTCCTAAGCAGATACCTAAGCTATTTTTGTATGGAATCGTTGGCTTTGCCGCTGTTCAGGCCGGTTATTTTCTAGGTATCCAGCGCGGTATTCCGCTCAGTCTTGTGCTTGTTATCGAATTTACAGCCCCTATCTGGATCGCCCTTTGGATTAAATATGTGCGCAAGGTTTTTGTACCCAACTCAATGTGGGGTGCGATTGCACTTTCTTTACTTGGTTTAATGATGTTAGCCCAAGTGTGGAAGGGGCTTACTTTAGATGCCATAGGTTTGTTGGGATGCATACTGAGTGCTTTTGCATTAACTGCATATTTTCTAGTGGGTAAATCTTTTGGAAACACCCGCTCTGCGATGTCATTAACAGTCTGGGGATTTGCAACATCATCTATTGCATGGATAATCACTATGCCGGTGTGGAAGTTTCCTTTTGAGGTTTTTACAATCGATATGAATCTTCGTGGAATCTTTGAAGGTAGTTTCTTGCCAGGTTGGGCATTGCTTTTATGGATTATTACGATGGGAACAATCGTTCCCTACCTTCTTGTGATCTCGGGGCTTCGTCGCTTATCTGCATCAACTTCTAGTGTTATAGGAATGTTAGAGCCAGTGATGGCGGGAATCTTTGCATGGATTTGGCTTAATCAAAGTTGGAATGCAATTCAATTAACTGGTGGAGTTATTGTTTTGATCGGAATTTATATTGCCGATCGTGCTCGATCAGAAGTGGACTAAGCGCCGAAGTTATCTTCGGTAGGAGTATTTGTTTGTTCGCGGGCCTGCGTCCAGTCTTGTCCGCCACCAGGGTTTTGTGGCATATCAACGAAGCGCGCATAGTGAAGCTGGGCCGAAACAGTGATTGTCTTTGTTGGACCGTTACGGTGCTTAGCAATAATTAAATCTGCCTCACCTGTTCTGTTTTGAGAGTCATACATATCATCACGGTGCAACATAATGACAACGTCTGCGTCCTGTTCGATAGATCCAGATTCACGTAGGTCAGAGAGCATTGGTCTCTTATCTGTACGTTGTTCTGGTCCACGGTTTAGCTGCGAGATAGCAATTACTGGAATGTTTAACTCTTTAGCCATTAACTTTAATTGACGTGAAAATTCGGAGACCTCTTGCTGGCGGTTTTCAACCTTTTTACCGCTGCTCATTAGCTGTAAGTAGTCGATAACAATTAATTTGAGATCGTGGCGCTGCTTAAGGCGACGGGCCTTTGCGCGGATCTCCATCATTGAAAGATTGGGAGAGTCATCAATAAACAAAGGTGCCTCTGAAATCTCTCCCATTCGTCGAGCAAGACGTGACCATTCATCATCTGAAAGAGAACCTGCGCGAATATTGTTAAGACCAACACGTGCTTCGGCAGACAACATACGCATTGTAATTTCACTCTTTGACATTTCTAGAGAGAAGATAACTGAAGTTAATCCGTCGTGAATTGATGCATGTCGTGCGATATCTAGACCTAACGTTGACTTACCCATTGCAGGACGTGCGGCAAGAATAATCATGTTACCTGGATGCAAACCGTGAGTTAGTTGATCAAGATCTTTAAATCCAGTTTTAACACCTTCAACACCAATTCCTTTAGAGATCGCTTCGATCTCATCTAACGCCTGTGGCAACAATGTGGAGAGTTGTACGTAATCTTCTGAAGAGCGGCGTTCGGTAACTGCATAAACCTCAGCTTGTGCCAAGTCGACCATCTCATCGACTTCACCCTCGGTTGTATATCCGTACTGAACAATCTTTGTTCCGGCCTCAACTAAGCGGCGCATGATTGCATGTTCGCGAACAATCTTTGCGTAGTAGCCAGCGTTAGCTGCAGTTGGAACAGATGAAATTAGCGTGTGAAGATATGGAGCGCCACCTGCACGCGCAATGTCTCCGCGCTTTGTTAACTCTGCAGAGACAGTTACAGCATCTGCTGGTTCACCGCGGCCGTATAAATCAATAATCGCATCGTAGATCAGTTCGTGTGCGGGACGATAAAAATCGCGTTCTCTAATTACTTCAATGACATCTGCAATTGCATCTTTAGATAACAACATTCCGCCGAGAACGGATTGCTCTGCAATTAAATCCTGTGGTGGTGTGCGTTCAAACTCTGCGCCAACTGAATTTAAATTGGGATCGCGAGGAGCGCGGTTGTTGGGAAATTCAGCGATACTCATATAGCTAACCTCCCACTAGGTACTGACAAATCGGGCACTGACACAGACTTTGCTCATCAAATTCACTCTGAAACCTCTTCATTTATGAGAGTTTTCAGGATGAGAACGAAGGGTTAGCCCCGTACTCAACTGTGCATAATTTTATTGTTTACCTCTATTGCAAGCGAGAAAGCATCATTTGTTATGGGGATAAAGGTGTGCATAAGTAGGTGGATAAGTGCATATTTCTGTGTACGAAGCGGTGGATGCATTGTGTATAACAACGGGTGCTCGCTCTCACTTGGTTCAAAGGTGCAGGTCAGAGGCGATATCTATGCACACAGGGCTGTGGAGCAAAGTATTTTTGTGAGTATCAGTTGGTGAGATTATTAAAAAACCCGCCGCGTTATGCGACGGGTTCTTTAATTGAACTAAGTTGATAGTTCTAGCTAGCCACTGGGCTTAGCTTGGAATCGTGCTTACTTGTCAGCTACGACCTTGACTGAAAGCTTTGCAACAACGTTATGACCAAGTGAGATCTTTACATCGTGATCGCCAAGCTTTTTGATGTGGCCCTTGGTGTTGATCGAATGACGGTCAATATCTAGACCTGTTGCATTCTTAATAGCCAGTGCAAGATCTTTGTCTGTTACTGAACCAAAGAGTGCGCCTTTTGCGCCAACCTTTGCTTTAGAGACAACTGATGCAGACTCGAGCTTTGCCTTAATCTCTTTTGCGTGATCGATATCGCGAACTTCGCGTGCTGAACGTGCACGGCGGATTCCCTCGATCTGCTTTTCTCCACCCTGTGTCCATGCAATTGCATTTCCACGAGGAAGTAGGAAGTTACGGGCAAAACCATCTTTAACATTTACAACATCTCCTGCAGTGCCTAGGCCTGCAACTTCACGAGTAAGGATGAGTTTCATAGTTGCATCCTCCTTATCTCGCTGATGATGTGTAAGGAAGTAACGCTACTTCGCGGCTGTTTTTGACGGCTGTTGAGATTGAGCGTTGGTGCTGTGTGCAAGCACCTGTTACTCGGCGAGCGCGGATTTTGCCGCGGTCTGAGATGTACTTACGAAGGGTCGCAATATCTTTGTAATCGATATATGTGACCTTCTGTTGGCAGAAGCTGCAAGGCTTCTTCTTAAACTTCTTGCTAAGCGCTGCGGCTTTAGCATTCTTATTCTTTGGCTCGCGTAGAGCCTTGTTATTTCTTGCTCCCATTGTGGTGCTCCTTTTCGGGCCCTAACCCTTTAAGTAAGTTTTTAACTCTTACCTGGTACTAGGAATGGATGGATAGTTGGACGGATAGTTTTAGAACTGTTATTTAATTTTTAAAACGGTGGTTCATCGGTAGTGGAGGTTCCCCATCCGCCACCGGTTGCTGTTGGCGATGATGCTGCTGCCCATGGATCTTCTGTGAATGAATCTGCTGCAGCTGGTGCAGTAAATCCGCCACCGCTTCCGCCAGTGCGTTGGGCCTTTGTGACCTTTGCAGTTGCGTTACGTAGTGATGGACCAACTTCATCTACTTCTACCTCAAAGACGGTGCGCTTTTCGCCCTCTTTTGTTTCATACGAGCGTTGCTTAAGACGTCCGGAAAGAATGACACGCATACCTTTAGTTAGAGACTCCGCACAGTTTTCTGCTGCTTGGCGCCAAATCTGACACTGAAGGAAAAGGCTCTCGCCATCTTTCCATTCGTTAGTTTGCTTATCTAAATAGCGAGGTGTTGAAGCAACGCGAAACTTTGCAACGGCCGCACCTGATGGTGTGAAACGAAGCTCTGGATCGTCAACAAGGTTGCCGATTAATGTGATTGTTGTATCTCCTGCTGCCATTTGTTTCTCTCTTTCTTATCTCAGTGGTCTACTCGTGGAGTCCGTGCATTGTTGTGTATACGAAAAGATTATGCGTCTAGACGCATTGCCTTTGTGCGCAACACTGATTCATTGAGGTTTAGTTGGCGATCAAGTTCTTTAATCGCTGCTGGTTGGCAGTTCATATCAATAACTGCGTAAATTCCTTCGCCTTTTTTCATAATCTCGAAAGACATACGACGACGGCCCCACAAGTCGAGCTTGTTTACGGTTCCACCGCTGTCTTTGATGATCTTTAAATATGTTTCTAGGCTTGGTGTGACGGTGCGTTCTTCTAGTTCTGGATCAAGAATGACCATAAGTTCATAATGACGCATGAGTTAACCCGACCTCCTCTGGACTAAGACGGCCACGGCATTTCCGTGACAGGAGGGTTAATACTTCTTATTCGACAACTGGAGTTTGCCCCAGATGGCTCTTAAGAGGGTTAAGGGTAGGCCTTTATGGCCCAAATGGCTAAATCAGTGCGGGTTTTTTCCTGGAGCAAGCGGGGATTATGGCTTTAGTTACGGACCCGAACTACTAAGGCTTGGGTGTCTGGATTCCACCGGAAGTCATTACGACCGGATCGAGTCCACCGATATTTGATGGGGCGGGAAATGACATTACTGGTTCTCCCTTAAGAGCACCCCTCATAAACTGCGTCCAAATTCTTGCTGGGAAAGATCCACCTGTTAGAGATGTCATTCCACCAATTCCATTGAGTGATTGTGTTGCGTTATCTCTAAAGAATGAAACAGAGGCGGCGATCTGTGGTGTGTATGCACTAAACCATGCAGATGCATTTGATTGTGATGTTCCAGTTTTTCCTGCAGCAGGTCGGCCAAGTGCAAGTGCAGCAGCGCCAGTTCCACCGGTGATTGTTCCTTTAAGGGCGTAGGTTAAATCGGCCATTACATCTTTACTAAATACTTCTTCAGTTGATGGTGTTGCTTCGTAGAGCACACCTTTGTTAGATCCAATTACTTGTGAAACCAAATATGGTTTTGATCTAACACCTTGAGCTGCAAAAGTTGCATAGGCATTTGCCACATCGATTACGTGAGGGCTAGATGTTCCAAGTACAAATGATGGGGTTGGCATCATTGCAACAGTGTCCGGAATACCTGCACGGCGCGCAACATCTACAACTTTGTCTGGGCCCACATTGATGCCAAGCGGAACAAATACTGTGTTAATTGAATGCTTGGTTGCAAACATCAAATCAACCTGACCCCAACCATTATTTCCATAATTGAAAACCTCATATGGTTTACCTAGATCATCAAATGTTTGTGGGGAGTCACCGTTCCACATAGAGGTTAATGGAATTCCCTTTTCAAGGGCTGCGACAATTGCAAATGGTTTAAACGTTGAACCGGCCTGGGCAATTGATTGTGTTGCATCGTTTAATTGGCGCTCTAAGTAATCTCGGCCGCCATAAAGTGCTAGAACTTCACCGGTCCCGGGGCGAATTGCAACTAAACCAATTCGAAGATCATCTGGGGCATTAGATGGATAAAATCTATTAACTGCATCAACTGCTGACTGCTGAGCTTTTTGCTCAAGAGTTGTTTTGATAACTAACCCACCAACTAAAAGTTGGTCTTGAGAAAATCCTAGTTTGGCTAACTCTTTTTGTACCGCTTCGATTACGTGACCTTTTGGCCCGCTTAACTGGCCTGATGTTGCGCGTGGTGCTACCTCTGGCAGCTTCATCTTTGCTGCCTCTTCCTTACTTATCCAATCCTCTTCCAACATATTGTTTTTCACATATTCAAAGCGGTTGGCTAAACGCTCGGCGTTACCTTCTGCAAATGCTGGATCGTATAAACCTGGCGAGCGCAGAATTGATGCAATCACCGCTGCCTGTGAAAGCGTAAGTTGATCAACCGTGCGGTTGAAATACTGTTGCGAGGCGGTCATAACACCGTATGAGCCTCGGCCAAAGTAAATGGTGTTGAGATAGCTTTCAAAGATTTGATCTTTGGAAAGTTCGTTCTCGAGTTTTATTGCGATTACAAGTTCTCTAACTTTTCTCTGAATTGTTCGACTTGGAGTCAAAAATGCTGTCTTTGCATACTGCTGAGTGATCGTAGAGCCACCCTGCAGGGAACCACCTCGAAGGTTATTAAAGGCGGCACGCAAAATTCCAGTTACGGAAAATGCTTTATTGGAGTAAAAACTTTTATCTTCTGCCGCAAGAACTGCTTGGCGAACTTTTAGTGGAATTTTTGCAAGTGGAACAATCTGGCGATTCTGGGTTCCTACTCGGCCAATCTCTTCACCGTTTGCGTACTGAAAAATTGTTGATTGGCTATTTACATATGCGTTTGCATCAGGCACATCAACAGTGAAGTAGGCAAGTGCGAATAGAACTGAGCCAGCAACAAAGCCAAAGCCTGTTACAAATACTGCTGCTCGAACAAGTACTTTTCGCATCACTTGGTAATGCTACCTGCTTGCATAATCTTCATCCTCCAAGGTGCGCACCCTTCGGGGCGCCTTGCGCTCTATTCCATCACCTAACATGTATGAAGCACACAGGTGATTCCATGAACAGTTGCGACAGACCTCCACGATGTAAACAGTGAACTCACCAAACTCGCGCTCCATCTCCACTAACTCTTTGGGGGACTTAATGCGCCCTGAGAATTGACCTAGTTGTTCCCCAAAGGTGTAACGAAGTTCGACAAGATCCTCTTTTTTACAGACCGGACAATTTCTATTGACCTTGTCTCCATGCCACTTAGCAGCACGCATTAGATACGGGTCGGCGTCGCAGGCATCGACAACTCCTCGAAATAGCGCCATCAAAGTGGCGCGCTTATCGAGTGAATAGTCGATGAATGAACGTTGCGATTTCATTAAAGAGAAGAATAATCCTAAATAGGTGGCTACGCTCTTTCTTATGAGTTTCTTTGGGTTACTTCGACACCCACGGCTATCTCGCCTTCTGGCCGTTCGCTGGACTGGCCAAGCAACCGATGGTGTTTTTCAAAGCGCACTTGCATCCTTTGTTTTATTTTCACCAGAGCGCCAGGCAGATGCATTAAGTGCAGCAATTGGTTTTGCTGTTGTTCTTATGCCGTACTCAATTGTTGGTCCTTTTGTAGGAACTATTTTAGATCGAGTCTCTAGGCAACGCGCACTTTTTTATGCAAACCTAGCGCGCAGTGCAAACCTTTTATTGGTAGCACTCTTTGTATTTAGCGGGACAACTGGAGTAACACTTACTGCAGTTGTATTAGTTGCATTTGGTATTAACCGATTAATTCTTGCCGCTCTTTCTGCCGGGCTGCCACTGCTGATTGACTCTAAATCTCTCATTACGGCAAATGCAATTGCAGTTACTGGTGGTTCTGTATTAGTTGTATTAGGTGGTGGTATTGGTGTTGGTGTTCGAGCACTAGTTGATGGCGCAGCTATCGCCGATCATGCAGATTCGATTCTAGTTTTATTAGCTGCAGCCGGGTATTTCACTGCTGCGCTATTAACAGGACGTTTAACAAAGTATGAAATTGGTCCACAAAAGCATGAAAAAGCCGCTGCATCTTTTGCCCAAGGATTTATTGATATGAAAGAAGGAGTTGCCTTTCTTCGATCACATATAGATGCGGGTCGCGGAATTATTGCCACTGCTGTTCACCGCGGTGGGCTAACGGCACTTACTTTGACTGCGTTGTTATTAGAGCGCAACACATTTAATGATCCAAGCAACCCTGCTGATGGGTTGCAGGGTTTTGGAATCGCATTAACAATTGCCGGCGTCGGTGTCTTTTGTGGCGCTTTTCTTGCCCCTTACGGTGTTTCTCGTTTTGGTAGACATCGTTGGATTAAATTTGCAATGTTTGCAAGTGCCTCTGCTCCACTTGTATTGGCTCTTTCTCAAACGCAAGTGGCGCTGGCAATCACAGCTTTCTTTACAGCCTTTTTTGGTCAAAATGTAAAAGTAACTAATGACGCCCTTGTTCAGTCAAAAATCGATGACTACTTCCGTGGAAGAGTTTTTGCTGTTTACGATGTCGTTGTTAACTTTGCGATTGTCAGCGGGGGATTGATTGCAGCTCTTTTATTACCAACAACTGGTGTGACGGCAAAAGTTCCCTTGCTTGTTGCTTTTGCATATCTATTAGTGGCGTTAGTTGTTTTGCGACCAAGTAAATTTAAGGCTTCTTTGTAGCCCACCATTGCATTAGAGCCTGCGTAGCTTTCTCTTCACCTATTTGGCCCTGCTCTAAACGAAGTTCCATTAAGAAATCCATTGCCTGGCCAACTTCGCGAGAAGGTTTGAGCTTTAAAAGTTGCATTACCTGCGTACCATCTAAATCTGGGCGAATCTTAGATAGTTCTTCTTGCTCCATTAATGTTTCTATGCGCGCCTCAAGTGAGTCATAGCGAGCAGATAAACGATCAGCTTTACTCTTATTTCGAGTAGTGCAATCGGCGCGGGTTAAAACATGTAGGTGAGTTAACAATTCACCAGCATCACGCACGTATCTGCGAACGGCTGAATCAGTCCAATCAACATCGCCATAACCGTGAAAACGAAGGTGCAGCGCGGTTAATAGCTCAACTGCCTCGGTAGTTTCATTATCAAAGCGCAGAGCGTGTAGACGTTTCTTTGCAAGCCTTGCACCAACAACTTCGTGGTGGTGAAAAGAAACGCCTCCGCCTTCGATAAATGCACGTGTTTTGGGTTTACCAATGTCATGTAATAAGGCTGCAAGTCGAATGACAAGGTTTGGTCCACCTAAACGAGCCTCTTGGCTAATGGCTTGTTCTAATACTGTAATTGAGTGTTCGTAAACATCTTTGTGGTGGTGATGCTCGTCTACTTCTAATCTAAGTTTTGGAATCTCAGGAAGCACTAAATCTGCAAGGCCAGAGTCAACTAATAAGGTAATTCCAGTGCGCGGATTAGGTGACATTAGAATCTTTACTAACTCATCCCTGACTCTTTCTGCCGAGATGATCTCTATTCTTGTTGCAAGATCTTTCATAGCAGTCAAAACTTCAGGGTCTAATTCAAACTCTAACTGGGCTGCAAAACGTGCAGCGCGCATCATTCGTAATGGGTCATCAGTAAAAGAATCCCCAGCTCTGCCAGGTGTTCGCAGTTTTTTTGCTGCTAAATCTTGAAGGCCTTTAAAAGGATCAATAAATACTGGTGCGTCACCAGTTAGTTCTAAAGCCATTGCATTGATCGTAAAATCTCGACGTGATAAATCTCCGTCAATTGAATCACCGTATATGACTTCTGGATTGCGGGAATCAGGATTATAAGTTTCGCTTCGATATGTTGTTACTTCAACAGTTGTATCTGCGCGTTTTCCTGCCACTGTTCCAAATGCAATTCCGGTTTCCCAAACATTTTCTGCCCAGGTTCGTAAGATTTTTTTACTCTCTTCTGGTCGTGCATTTGTTGTGAAATCTAAATCATTTCCTAAGCGACCTAAAATTGCATCGCGAACTGGGCCACCGACTAATGCCAACGTAAAACCTTTTGCCTTAAAGGCCTGGGCTAAGGAGCTAGCAAGCGGTGCTCGTTCAACAAGTGAACGGATCGCTAACTCTCCTGCGGCGCCTAATGCATTACTCACAATAAGTAAGGTTAAGGCACTACCCTTGATTCATGATCCCTGCACCTGGTGCGGGCAGCGAAGGTGCGAAGAAAAAACGCAAACGTAAGCGTTCTGGCAACCGCGGCCCACAACCACAGACACAAACCGAGGCGCAAAAGCGTCCCCCAGTTAAGAAAAGCTATGCCAAACGCGTTGATGAGGTCAGCGCAGGCGGTTTAGTTATCGATACAACTGGAAAGTTAGGCCTGCTTATTGGTCGGTTTGATCTCAAAGATGCATCAGGGAAAAGAGTTTTGTGGTCGCTTCCAAAAGGTCATATTGAAGAGGGTGAAACTCCAGAACAAGCTGCTATCCGTGAAGTAGCTGAAGAAACAGGGATCACTTCTGAAATAACAAAATCTTTAGGTGTAATTGATTTTTGGTTTATGGCTGGCGGTAAACGAATTCATAAAACGGTACACCACTTTCTATTTACAGAAGTTGGTGGCGTTCTTGCACCACAGGAAAGCGAGGTCGACAAAGTCTCTTGGTTTCCACTGGAAGAGATCGTTGATCGACTTGCATACCCTGATGAGAAAAAGTTGATTCTTAAAACCGCTGGGATAACACAGTGAAGAAGTTAGCGCTTTTATTTTCTTTTCTGACGTTAGTTATCTCTGGAGTTTTCTCTGGAATTGTTTTGGCACCGCAAGCACATGCTGCAAATGAAGTTATAAGAATTACTTCACCATTAAACCAAAGTTTTACTGGTGAGTTCCGAGATGGCTCTATGGCTCAATTGTTACTGCCTTCTGGTGAGTTAGGACAGTTAGTTTTTAGATCAATGTCAAAAGAGCGAACATGGGTGATTGATCCTGCACTCATTGATGCAATCACTGCCATGACATCTGATTACAAAGTATTAAGCGACGAAGAACCTACCGCGGGCGATGTTGCACTTTCTTGGTTGGATCGCTTAAAGGCTGTTACGGCGCGAAATGAAGTTATCTCTTTGCCATATGGAAATCCTGATATTGAATTAGCGAAAATTTTGGCACCTAGTGAACTTGCTCTATATCTTTCATTTGGTAAAACAAGACTTGAATCCCTTTTAGGTCGCACCGTTACGGCAGATAATTCCCATAGTTGGAGTGAAGGAAAATCACGGTTAAGTTTTACAGAGCGTAAAACATATGGTGAAAATCGGCGTGCTTTAACTCGCCTTTCTCGGGTTGTTGCAGCCGATGAGCTGTCTAATTTACGCGCTCGGTTGGCCCAACTTCTATCGCCGAATTTAGACCGCGAGTCCCGTGAATTCTTTACTTTAAATGCAACCCAAGCAGTTAATGAAGTTGTAGATAAATTAAGAATAAATAGTGGAAATTATCAAGTGACAACTTCTTCGGTAAAACTTCCCGTGACTGTCATTAATGACTTTGATACAGAAGTTGTGGTGGATGTTTCTATGATCCCAATCAATTCCCGTATGGTCGTAGAGAGTTTTAAAGATGTTGTTATCGCCCCAGCTTCGAAAATTCAGTTAGAGATGGGTGTGGAGGTTATTGCTCCAGGAGAGACAGTAGTTTCTGCTTACATAACCGATAAAGAGGGGGTAGAAGTCGTACCCGAAGCTCTCTTAACCCTTAATTCATCTGTTATCGATGTGCGTGTGGCCTGGTTTACAACAGGAGCAGCCATACTTCTCTTATTAGCTGGTGTTGCACAAAGTGTTCGGCGTGTACGAAAGAAGAGTAAATGAAATCTAATGAACTTTTTCGCGCCTCAGGAGTAATGGCTCTTGGAACAATAATCTCGCGCATTACCGGCTTTATTCGGGGAGTTTTACTTGTTGCTGTTCTAGGAACAACTTTGCTTGCTGATACTTACAACGTTGCAAATACCATGCCAAATATTTTATATAACTTGCTAGTTGGCGGCGCCCTTACCGCAATTTTTATTCCTCAGTTAGTTCGATCATTTGATCACGAAGATGGCGGCGATAGTTTTGCCTCAAGGCTCATAACAACAATCTCTTTCATTCTTATAGTTCTTGTCACATTAGGAATGTATTTTGCTCCAGCTTTAGTACGTTTATATGCTCCAGAGTTTTTCACTCCGGGTTTTGAAACAGAGAAAGAGATTGCGATCGCCTTTACTCGTTACTGTCTTCCACAAATCTTTTTCTTAGGTTTATTTACAATGCTTGGGCAAGTGGCAAATGCGCGAGGTTCTTTTGGTCCTTTAATGTGGGCTCCCATTGCAAATAACCTAGTTGGAATTGCACTCTTTGCAGGATTTTTGATTTTTTCACCTGGAGTAAATCTTGCCAATATTACTTCGCAGCAGATTCAAATATTGGGTTGGGGTACAACTTTGGCTGTTGTTATTCAGGCGATTGTGCTTATTCCAGTAATCAAAAAACTGGGAATTAGAATCAGGCCAAAGTTTGGAGTCCAAGGTTTAGGTAAATCATTTAATTTAGCTGGTTGGACTTTGATTTATATTCTGATTTCTCAACTTGGTTATTTGGTAACTGTAAATGTTGCAACATCTGCGGCAGTAAGAAGTGCTCAAGAAGGAGTTGCAGATGGTGTTGGCTATACGCCTTACACCTTTGCATACTTTGTTATGTTGCTGCCCTACTCAATTGTCACCATCTCAATTATTACCGCGATTTTGCCGCACATTTCAAAGTTAGCGTTGGACGGAAAGCGTGAAGAAGTTAAGTCGCAGTTAATACGTGCCATTAGATTAGTTGGCGTTATCACTATCCCTAGCGCTGTTGCATTTTTGCTTTTTGGACCTTTGATAACCGAAGTTATTTTCATGGGTATCCCAATTGCCGATGCCCGATACATTGGTTTTGTTTTGTCTGCACTTAGTTTTGGATTAGTGGCTTTTTCGATTAACTTGATTTTAATACGCGGTTTCAACGCTTTTGAAGACACAAAAACGCAAGTAGTTTCAATTTTTATTATAAATGTTGTCTCTGTTGGTCTTTCTTACTTTTTCTTGAATTTCTTGGACAATCAATGGGTAACGGTTGGCTTAGGGGTGGCGTTTTCTATTAGTTATTTAGTTGGGCTTTGGGTTACATTGGCACTTCTTAAGAAACACATTGGCAAGTTAGGGTTGCGTGAGTTTGCCGGCCAACATCTGCGATTGTTTGTCGCATCTTTTCTTGTGATGCTGCCATTGTTTGCAATCGTTGAATATATTTCGTGGTCTGGAATTGAGCTTTCTCCAATCGGGCGTGCTGGCCAGTTGTTAGTCGTGATGATTGCAGCTTTTATTGGCTTTATTTTTGCGGGCAAGGCAGTAGGTGTAGAGGAGATCTCTATGATCAGGCATTTGGGCAGTTCAATTACCAGGCGCAAGGCAAGTCAGGAATAAACAGGTTAGATTTCAGGTTATAAAACAAAAGGAGTAATTGTGAGTGAAGTAAGAAATGTTGTCATCGTTGGTTCTGGTCCTGCCGGTTATACCGCTGCAATTTACGCATCTCGCGCTCAGTTAGAGCCGTTGATGTATGAGGGATCTGTAACAGCAGGTGGCGCACTCATGAACACCACAGAGGTTGAGAATTTTCCTGGTTTCACAGATGGCGTAATGGGTCCTGATCTTATGGACAGTATGCGAAAGCAAGCTAAGCGATTTGGAACTGAGTTAATTACTGATGACATAGTTGAGATGGATTTAACTGGTGAGATCAAAATTCTTAAAGATGGTTCAGGAAATACAGTTAAAGCTAAATCTGTAATTCTTGCTACAGGTAGCGCATATCGCGAAATTGGTTTAGAAAATGAAAAACGTTTATCAGGGCGTGGTGTTTCTTGGTGTGCAACCTGTGATGGTTTCTTTTTCAAGGGGCAGACAATTGCAGTTGTGGGTGGTGGAGACAGCGCAGTAGAAGAGGCAACTTTCTTAACTCGTTTTGCAGAAAAAGTAGTTTTGATTCACCGTAGAGATTCACTACGCGCCTCAAAGATTATGGCCGATCGCGCAAAAGCCAATCCAAAGATTGAATTTCTTTGGAACACAGAGGTTATCGACGTACTTGGTAAAGATAAGGTCGAAGGTTTGAAACTACGAAATACTGTTGATGGGAAAGAAAGTGAAGCAGCTTTTACTGGTTTGTTTGTAGCCATCGGACACATACCGCGCAGTGAGTTAATTGTTGGACAGATTAATTTAGATGCAGAGGGTTACGTAATTGCCGAGGGCCGATCAACTCGAACCAATCAAAAGGGTGTATTTGCATGCGGTGATCTAGTCGACCACACCTACCGCCAGGCGATTACAGCAGCGGGCTCGGGTTGTGCCGCCGCACTTGATGCTGAGAAGTTCTTGGCGCACTAGTAGAGTTTCGACAATAATCACCGTAGGAATCTAAGGATTAAAGAGAAGTCATTTCACATAGCGTGAAGATTAGATAAAGAGCGATCGAGGGAGATCCACAATGGCAACAAGTGCGGTAACAACAGCAAACTTTGATGCAGAGGTATTAAAGAGCAGCACCCCTGTATTAGTTGATTTTTGGGCAGAGTGGTGTGGTCCTTGTCGGGCAGTCGGTCCGATTCTTGAAGATATTTCAAATGAGTATGGTTCTAAAATCAAGATTGTAAAGTTAAATACCGACGAAGAGTCTGCAATAGCATTGAAATATGGAATTACATCAATTCCTACAATGAATGTTTTTGTTAACGGCGAAGTTGTAAAGACAATCGTCGGTGCAAAGCCAAAGCCAGCAATACTGAAGGAACTTGAAAGCTTCATCGCTTAATTTAATGTCTGATTTAAACGAATCTGAGATTCGCTCTTTTCAACAGGCCCGTGGATTAGATGTCACGGGCTTTGTTGACGATGTCACGGCGCGCGCAATAGAAGAAGCGCGCTGGAAGCTTGGAGACAGATCCCTGTATGTTCAGAATGCGCCATCAATGCGCGGTGATGATGTTGCGGCATTACAGGCACGCCTTACTGAGATGGGTTTTGATTGCGGACGAGTTGATGGAATTTTTGGTTATCGCACCGAGGCGGCAGTAAAGGATTTTCAAAAATCAGTTGGTGAAACTGTTGACGGTAAATGTGGTCCAGCAACGATGATCGCTTTGATTCGCTTAACACGTGTTGTCTCTGGTGGTGTTCCTTCGATGTTGCGGCAAACTGCAACCCACCAACTGCGTGGGCCTGCTTTGGCAAACAAGGTAATTGTTTTGGATCCACAGATAGATAACCCATTTGTTCATGATGTCGCAGTTCGAACCGAGGGCCGATTGCTTGCACTTGGCGCCTCTGTTTTTTTAACTCGTGGAATCAGTAACGCACCTAAAGAGTCTGAGAGAATTGATTTTAGTAATCGGAGCAGTGCAGATTTAATGATTTCGTTAAACACAGATTCTTATCCCAATGAAAAAGCCCATGGTGCTGCAACTTATTATTATGGCAGTGATGCCCATGGAGTCCACTCAATAGTTGGTGAGCGCTTTGCCTCCTTGGTTCAGCGCGAAATATGCGCCCGTACAGATTTAACTAACTGTCGAACACATGCAAAGACATGGGACTTGCTTCGATTAACCACGGCGCCAACTGTTCGTATTGATTTAGGTTATGCCAGCAACAGTGGCGACAGTGATCGACTATCTCGTCCCGAGTTTCGAGATACTGTGGCCGAAGCATTGGTGATTGCTATACAGCGGCTTTATTTGGCAGCTGAAGATGATGCAAAGACAGGAACTCTAAAGATTTCAGATCTACGTAACGCGGGTATCCGCCGCTAATCTCGATCGCCATTACATCGCCCCTGCATCTAAAGGCGATCTAATTGAGATCTAATTCAGATCCAAGCGCCCCCTTTGGTGTGGCAGACTTAGAGGATGTCCGAGATAACGCAACGCTTTTCAACGGGCGCGCCTCAAAACCTGGAGCAGCGCTATGCAAGCCGCGCAGCCCATATGAAGCCAAGTGAGATTCGTTCACTCTTTGCCGTTGCATCTAGACCAGAGATTGTTTCCTTAGCTGGTGGAATGCCAAACCTTTCTGCACTTCCAATGGACATGATGGCCGATGTTGTTCAAAATTTGATTCGCGAAAATGGACAAGAGGCATTGCAGTACGGAAACGGCCAGGGCCATCCAAAACTTCGTGAACAGATCTGTGAAGTTATGGCGTTGGAGGGAATTCGCGCAAACCCAGATGATGTTTTAGTAACTACGGGTTCACAACAGGCTTTAGATTTAATTTCGCGAATCTTTTTAGATCCACAAGATGTTGTTTTGGCTGAAGCACCTTCATACGTTGGTGCACTTGGCACGTTTCATCAGTACGAAGCATCTGTCGTTCACGTAGAGACCGATGACAATGGTTTAGTTCCATCGGCTTTGGCAGATGCGATCAAAACAGTTCGAGCAGCTGGGCGAAAGATTAAGTTTTTATACACAATTCCTAACTATCAAAACCCAAGTGGTGTTTTACTTCCCTCATCTCGCCGCACTGAGATTCTGACAATCTGCCGCGATGCTGGCATTTTTGTCGTTGAAGATAATCCATATGGTCTGTTGGGTTTTGATCAGCCCTCACCTAATGCGATGCGCGCAGAGGACTCTGAAAACGTTATTTACTTAGGCTCTTTCTCAAAGACGATTGCTCCAGGGCTGCGAGTGGGCTGGGCGTTAATGCCGCCTTCACTTAAAGAAAAAATGGTGATTGCAAGTGAGTCATCTATTTTATGTCCCTCTAACTTTACGCAGTTAACAATCTCAAGCTATTTAGCAAATCAGCCTTGGCGTGATCAGATCGCATCTTTTTGTGATCTCTATAAAGTCCGTCGTGATGCGATGTTGGAATCACTCGATGAGTATTTTCCAGCTACTGCTAAATGGACAAAGCCGGGCGGTGGATTTTATGTTTGGGTTACGTTGCCCAATGGAATTGATACAAAAGCTCTAATGCCTAAGGCGATTGTTGCAAAAGTTGCCTACGTTCCAGGTACTGCCTTTTATGCCGATGGTTTTGGCTCTTGGTCTTTGCGTTTGGCTTACTGCTATCCAACTCCTGAGCGCATTCGTGAAGGTGTTAAGGCTTTAGGTGGAGTAATTAAGCAAGAGATGACAAAACTTGGTGGTAAAGAGTTAAAAGGTTAATTTTCTAAAGCTTTAGTGATTCGCTTGAAGTCTTCTGCTCCCGCAAATTCAATAACAATTGTTCCTTTTTGTACACTGCCTTGAATTGTGACTCTGGTATCTAAAACATCACCAATTCTCTCTGCGATCTCGTGTAGTTCGGCCGAGCTAGATTTGGTTGATTTTGGCTTCTTTGCTCCGGGTTTAGAGGGTGAACCTTCGGCGATGATCTGTTCAGTGGCGCGCACAGAAAGACCCTTTGTTGTAATCCGTGTGGCTAGTTTTTCAATTGCGGCGGCATTGTTTAATCCCAATAGTGCACGGGCATGTCCTGCTGTAATTTGTCCGCTAATAAGTTTTTGTTGAACCGAAGTTGGCAAGTTCATTAAACGAATTGTGTTTGAGATCAGCGGGCGCGAGCGACCAAGTTTGATTGCTAACTCATCATGCGTGCAGTTAAAGTCAGTAAGTAATTGTGAATATGCTGCAGCCTCTTCTAACGCATTGAGTTGGCTGCGGTGGATGTTTTCAATGAGTGCTTCTCGAAGAAGTTCGTTATCTGGAGTTTGGCGAATAATTACTGGAATTGTTTTTAGCCCAGCAGCTTTTGCCGCGCGAAAGCGCCGCTCTCCCATAATCAATTCATATGCACCTGGTCTTACTTGCCTAACAACAGGTGGCTGCAAAATACCAATCTCTTTGATTGATGCAATTAGTTCATCAAGTGCTGCTGGATCAAAATGTGTTCTAGGTTGTCTTGGGTTGGGCGAGATAGATGCGATATCAACTTCGTTTTGCTGGCCAACTTCTTTTCCTTCAACAGTTAATGATGTTGGAATTAGTGCATCTAAATTTGTTCCAAGACCTCCGCGTCTGGCCATTATGCAATCTCACCTTCGCGTTTGTAATTGATTGAAACTACATTGGAATCAAAGGGTTTACCGCGCTCTGCTAGTTCGCGAGCAATGGACATGTAGGCAATTGCGCCTGGAGATAATGGATCGTATGTCATAACCGTTTGTTTAAATCCTGGCGCTTCTGAAACTCTAACGGTGCGAGGTACGGGAATATCAATTAATTCATTTGGGTAGTGTTTGCGAATTTCATTTGCAACATCATTTGCAAGATTGGTGTTGTTATACATCGTTAAAACAAATGTTGATAATTTCAAAGTTGAATTAAGTCGTTGCTTAACAAGTTCAAATGTTTTTAGAAGTTGTGAAAGACCCTCTAATGAGTAGTACTCGCATTGAATAGGAATTAAAACTTCTTTAGCTGCAGTAAATGCATTAATTGTTAACAAACCAAGTGATGGTGGGCAATCTATAAAAATATAATCAATGCTTTGTGATTGTGCGGCGCGCTCTGCGATTAAAGTTTCGATCGCCTCTTTTAACCGCATCTCTCTTGCAACCATTGGTACGAGTTCGATTTCAGCTTGAGCAAGTGATGTATTTGAAGAGACGCATTCAAGTGATGGAAATCCTGAGACTTTTTGAGCTACTTGAGCAATGGTGGATTGCCCCATTAAAACTTCATAAATTCCTGCATTATCAATATGTTCAACCCCGAGTGCCGTTGAGGCATTTCCCTGTGGATCTAGGTCAATAACAATGACATTTAATCCACCCATAGATAGGGCTGCGGCTAGGTTGACTGTTGTGGTTGTTTTGCCGACCCCGCCTTTTTGATTGGCAACGGTCAAGATTCGAAGAGCGGCCGGTTTTGGCATGGGCTCTTTTAGCCGGCGCGTTCCCACTACCTTCTTTGTTTCACGTGAATCATCCACGCGGGTAGTTAAGCACCTTTTTTGATCTCAACTATGCGACCAAGCTCGATTCCTTCAAGATTGAGTTCGTGGAGGATGGATTTGGGCACCGTCAACATCTCTTCTTGGGCTTTTTCGCCTTTCATGGCCAGCAATGAACCGTTGACCTTTAATAGGTGCCAACTGATCTTCTTGAGTTTTTCCAAAGGGGCAACTGCTCGGGCGGTCACATAATCGGCAGTAGTTTTAACATCCTGTGCTCGGCCACGAATAACTTGGATCTGTAGAGGGGTTTGCCCCTCTATTTCGGCAAGGGTTTTGACTGCTTCTTGAAGGAACTCCACTCGGCGCTCCAGAGGTTCGATAAGGACAACAGTTAGATCAGGCCTGGCAAGGGCAATCACGATGCCTGGAAGGCCTGCGCCTGAGCCAATATCAAAGACGGTGGCTCCTTGAGAAAAGAGCGTAGTCACAGGCAGGCAGTTGAAGATGTGGCGTTCCCAGATGCGGTCGGCTTCGCGCGGGCCGATCAAACCACGCTCAATTCCCTGGATTTTCAGGAATTCGGCGTAGGCGCGGGTGCGCTTATCTTCCGGAAAATGCCTAGAGATGAGGGTTTCACGTGAAACCATCCCGGGCATCTCCTCTGGGTTGCTATCCAAAGGCTTCGGTTCCAATTACTTAGGCAGGATAGATAACGACGAATCGATTTGGGTCTTCTCCATCAGATTCGCTGGTTAGCCCAAGGTCCTGGATAGTGTCGTGGATGATTTTGCGCTCAAAGGCGTTCATTGGCTTCAATTTGATTGAGCCCCCTGTGGTTTTTGCCTCTTCTGCCATCTCTTTGGCAAGAGCTGTTAGCTCTGTGCGGCGATTGGCTCGGAAGTTGTCTATATCGAGCATTAGACGGCTTCGGTCCCCTGTAGATGTCTGAACAGCAAGGCGAGTCAGCTCTTGAATGGAGTCCAAAACCTCGCCATCGCGGCCAACTAGATGACTCAGCTTTCCCCCAACGATTGCTAGGGCGGCTCGGCCGTTCTCAACATCTATATCTATGTCGCCATCAAGGTCGGCAATGTCCAGTAAGGCTTCTAGATAGTCGGCGGCGATATCGCCTTCTTCTTCTAATTTGGCAGCCGTTTTTGGTGCTTTTAGATCACTGTCTTTGCCAGCTTCAGCCGAGTCGGCGGGATCTGCTTTTTTCCGAGATTTAGCAGCTTTTTTTGTGCTCGTTTTCGAGCTCTCTTCTACAACGCTTTCTTCTACTACTTCTTCATTTTTCTTCTTTGGCATTATGCCCCCTTTGTCGGGTTTGAGGTGAATTAATACTAATTGTCTGATTTAGGAAGGTGTCTTCCTTTTTACGCTTTCTGCTTTTCGGTCTCTTTAATCTCTCTTTTTCTTCTTTTTCTTTTTATTATTTTTTGGTTGTTGGCGTTGACCTTTAATTTCATCTTCTGTTTGAACATCTTCAATGGACTCTTCGGTGATTCCATTTTTCTTGTTTCTTTTTTTGTGTAACTCTTCATAGGCCGGCGAACCTGGCGTTGGATTTCTTTTAATTACATAGAACTGTTGTCCCCATGTCCAAAGGTTTGTTGTTGACCAGTAGATCAAAACACCGATTGGAAAATTAACACCTGTAATCGCAAAAATAACTGGGAATGCGTACAACATAATTTTCTGTTGTTGCAACATCATGTTATTTGATGAGTCCATCTTTGGCATACCTTTAGTCATCAACTGACGTTGTGTGGTGAAGGTTGTCAAGGACATAAATGCGATCAAAACGATTGTGACTAGTTTTACTGTTGTTATGTCAGAGCTTAAAAAGGTTTGTGAGATGGGGGCGCCGAAGAACTTTGCTTGCGCCGCGTTTACAACATCTTCTTGAGTGAAAACACCATGTCTTACAGGTGGGTTTTTACCAATTCCATTAAGCACAGTAAATAATGCAAAGAAAATTGGAGCTTGGGCAAGTATTGGAAAACATGAGGCAAGAGGGTTTGTTTTGTGCTCTTTGTAGAGCTTCATCATCTCTTCTGACTGCTTCTGGCGGTCATCTTTATATTTCTTCTGAATCTCCTTCATGTGGGGTTGAAGGGCTGTTAATGCGCGCTGACTTTTAATCTGCTTAACAAAAAGTGGAATCAAAATAATACGGATAATGATTACAAGACCAATAATTGATAGGGACCAGGTTACTCCGCTGCTTGATCCAAAAATTGGAGAGAGAAGATCGTGGATTCCTACAATAACCCAAGAAACCGCTATATATAAGGGTTTTAGGATGCTATCCATTTACAGTTACCTTTTCCTTCTTCTCGTTTTTAGAGTTTTTGTTTTCTTTTTTCATCTCGTTTACTCGAACATAATCCACACCGCCATATGACCATGGGTTGCAGCGCACTAATCTCCAAGTTGCCATTGCAACTCCTTTTATCCCATAGTTTTCAATTGCGGTGACGGCATATGAAGAACATGATGGGTAGTACTTACAACGGGGTGCAAACATTGGAGAAATCCATTTTTGGTAGATTTTGATTGGCGTAATTAAAATTAGTTTCATTTTTGCTCTGCTTTTTCAAGAAGTTTCTTAACAACCTGCGTCACAATTTTTTTAACTTCACTGGCTAAATCCATTGATTGAACCTCTTGGTTGTTGCTCACTTGTTTGTTGTTCTGTGGTGTTTGTGGGTTGTTTAATGCCCGGACAACAAACAGGCTGCCTTCTGGAAGTTGTGAGTATGTCTCGCGCAACACGTGGCGAATTTGTCTGGCAATACGGTGGCGTGTTACAGATCCCCCAACGTTTTTACTAATAATTAAACCTGCGCGGGCAGGCTCTTTTTCACCAGTGGGGTACAAGTAACCGACAAAATTAGTGGTCGAGTATCTAAGACCGGATTTTGTTGCGCGGGCGAAATCGCCGCTTTCGGTTAATCGTGCAGTTTTTGCAAGCACGGGTATCGTTTTAGTTCTTTATGCAGAAAGCTTTTCGCGGCCTTTGCCACGACGAGCAGAAAGGATTGCGCGGCCTGCGCGTGTAGCCATACGGGCGCGGAACCCGTGCTTCTTGGCACGGCGGCGCGTGTTTGGTTGGAAGGTACGTTTCGTCATTTAAAACTCCTAATAATGAACTTCTACTGCGGGCCAGAAATACGGGGGAAGCAAGGAGGTAACGGTAGAGGTCTGGGGATAAGCCGGTCAAATGGAGCTTTTGGCCTGTGAGCGTGTTAAATATTGTGGATAACCAGTTGCTTTTTTTGCCGATCCGCTCTACTTTTCACTCCCCCTCCACAGGAAATTGGGTTTTGGAGGGCTTTGTAGGGCTCAACCTGGGGTTTAGACCACAGGCTGTGGATAACTATGTGGATAACGAAAAGGGGCTTAAGTGATCGTTTCAAAGGGTGCAGAAGTTGAGTTAACCACCCTTTGGGGTCGGGTAATCGAAGTGGTTGCCGCCGATGCACCCCAACACAAAGCTTTCTTACAACTAACGAAACCCCTAGGTCTACTTCACAATGATGACCAGATAACTTTATTGGTAGCAGCGCCCAATCTTTTTGCGAAAGATGTTCTTGAGAGTCGTTTGCGCTCTGTTGTTAGTGATGTCCTAACGGCCGAACTTGGAGAAAAAACAAATATTGCAGTTACTGTCGATGAGACTTTAGAAGTTGTTACGCCTTCTCAAACCGATGTAGAGGTTGAGTTTGTTGCCCCTAAATCTGGAACAGGTCGAGATGATGTTCCTGTTTCAAAATCGGCCGATACATCAACTTTAAATCCGCGATACATTTTTGAAACTTTTGTTATTGGTGCATCCAATCGTTTCGCCCATGCTGCTGCAGTAGCTGTGGCTGAAGCACCTGCAAAGGCTTACAACCCGCTCTTTATTTATGGGGAGTCGGGATTAGGAAAGACTCACTTATTGCACGCAATTGGTGCCTATGCTCAAGAATTATATGGAAATGTGCGTGTTAAATACGTCTCTTCAGAAGAGTTCACAAATGACTTTATTAACTCTATCCGAGATGATAAGGCATCTGCGTTTCAACGCCGTTACAGAGATTTAGATATCTTGCTTGTTGATGACATTCAGTTCTTAGAAAACAAAGAGCGAACACAGGAAGAGTTCTTCCACACTTTCAATACTTTATATAACGCAAATAAGCAGATAGTTATTTCAAGTGATCGCCCACCTAAGCAGTTAACAACTTTGGAAGATCGTCTCCGTTCGCGTTTTGAGTGGGGTTTGATTACAGATATTCAACCTCCTGAGTTAGAGACTCGTATTGCAATCCTTCGCAAAAAAGCCGCTCAGGATAAATTAAATGCACCCGATGATGTTCTTGAATATATTGCTAGCAAGATTTCAACAAATATTCGCGAGCTTGAAGGTGCGTTAATCCGCGTAACTGCTTTCGCATCCTTAAACCGCCAAAGTGTTGACTTGTCATTAGCTGAGATTGTTTTAAAGGATTTAATCCCTAATGAAACCAACCCTGAGATAACGGGTGCAACAATCATGGCTCAAACAGCGGCCTACTTCAGTCTCACAATTGATGACCTTTGTGGCACTTCTCGTTCCCGGGTTTTAGTAAATGCCCGTCAGATCGCAATGTATTTATGCCGCGAGCTAACAGAGCTTTCACTGCCAAAGATTGGCCAAACATTTGGGGGGCGTGACCACACAACGGTTATGCACGCCGATAGAAAAATCCGTCAACTGATGGCTGAGCGCCGTTCGATCTACAATCAGGTCAATGAGCTCACCACCAGGATTAAACAGCAGGTCAGATAGTCGTAATTGCACGAAATGTCCGCATTGCCGTTCTTTACCCCCAGTTGGGGACAAGTTGTGGATAACTGTGGAGAAGTAGGACGTTACCGTGGATAACCTCGGTTACAACAAGAAAAGGTTGGGGGAGAAACAATGAGAAAACAAGTGTTTAAGTTTTTGTTGCCTCTTATCCAAAAGGTTGTGCACAGTTTATACAAAACGAATCACCGGTTTGAGCAGGGGTTTTGGTTCTTACCCACAGTAAAGCTTTCTGGTTACTACGACTATCTATATATACAGAGATCTAGTTACGCGAATAACTTCTCCACACTTCAAAAGATTAGAGGGTAAAGATGAAATTTATAGTTGAGCAATCTGCGTTAACCGATGGGGTTAATTGGGTCTCTCGTTCATTATCAACCCGACCAATAAAAACCGAACTACTCGGCATAGTTATAGATGCAACCGGCAGTGATGTTTTATTGTCAGCATCAGATTTAGAAACAGCAAGTAAAGCGCACTTTACAGCTGAGATAAAAACACCAGGTAAAGTTTTGGTCCCAGGAAAACTTCTAGCTGAGATCTCTCGCTCACTCCCAAACAAACCAATAACCTTTACATTAGAAGGATCTCGAGTATTAGTCACTAGCGGAAGTTCAAAATTTACTCTCCCAACATTATCTGTTGATGAATATCCAAACCTACCTCTATTACCCGACACCACTGGAGTAATCACAAGTGATGTTTTCGCAACCGCCGTGGCACAAGTTGCAATTGCCGCTGGGCGAGACGACTCACTACCAACACTAACTGGTGTTCATATCGAAATTAACGAAGAGACAATGACTTTCGCTGCAACAGATAGATATCGCTTAGCAGTTCGTGAAATCCAATGGCAACCAACAGCTCCAAACACATCAACAACAGCGCTATTGCGCGCTCGCACAATTGCTGATGCAGCTAAATCACTAACCGGATCGAAGGATGTTTCACTCTCTTTTGCACCAACTACAAGCAATGATCGCTTAACAGGATTTGCTGGCGATGGAAAAACCATGACATCTAGAATGTTAGATGGAACATTTCCCCCATACCGCCACCTACTCCCTCAAGAGATCACAACTACAGCACTAGTTGAAGTTGCAACACTTTTAGACTCAGTTCGAAGAGTGGCTTTAGTTACCGACAAAACAGTTCCTTTACGTCTTGACTTCAATAACAACGTTTTATCTCTAGAGGCTGGCGCGGGAGAAGAAGCCCAAGCAACCGAAGCAATTGATATTTTATTAACAGGTGAGCCAATCTCAATTGCATTCAACCCAACGTTTCTTGCAGATGGTTTAACAGCGGTAGGCACAAAGTTTGTGCAAATTTCATTTACCGGCTCAAACAAACCAGCGATCCTCATGGGTAAAAACGATAAAGATGGCGGGTTAATCGAGAACTATCGATATCTCCTTATGCCAATGCGTTACGCCTCCTAATCTCTTTTTGGAAGCAAAAAACCGATGCGTATAAACAAGTTGGCGTTGACCAACTTTCGCTCATATCCTGAATTAAACCTAGAGTTCGAATCAGGTGTGACAACATTTATTGGCGATAACGGTTCCGGAAAAACCAATATCGCTGAGTCACTTATTTATTTAGCTTTTCTTTCATCTCACCGGGTCTCAAATAACACCCCATTAATCACTCTAGGTAACCAACAAACAATAATCAGAACAGAGGTTCAAAGAGACGACCGTACTTTAAATATTGATCTTGAGATCAATGCATCAAAAGCCAATAGAGCGCGCATTAATGGAAACCCAACCCGAACCCCACGAGAAATTCTTGGGGCGATCCAAATTATCTATTTTTCTCCAGAAGATTTAGATCTTGTACGGGGAGAGCCCGGAGCACGAAGAGATTTTTTAGATCGGCTACTTGTCACTAGAACCCCACGCCTGGCTGGGGTAATTTCAGAGTACGAACGAGTAGTTAAACAACGTAATGCGTTATTAAAAACCAAAACATCAGCCGCGGCGCTAGCCCCATGGAGTGAACAGTTAATAAAGATTGGCGCAGAGTTAACAGCAGAGAGAATCTCTCTCATTGAGGCCCTAAACCCTTGGGTAGCTAAAAACTATAAGAATTTAAATGAAGTTAAACCTGCCTCAATCTCTTACAAATGCAGTTCAGAAGGTGTCTCGAATAATCCAACACATAACGAAGAGATTTTGAGTAAACGTTTAGAAGAGTTGGCCTATCAAGAGATTGAACGTGGTGTTTCACTCATCGGGCCTCATCGCGATGACCTACATTTACAAATAGGAGACTTTCCAGCAAAAGGATATGCCAGCCATGGCGAATCTTGGTCGATGGCTATCTCACTTCGAGTTGGATCATTTAACCTTTTAAAATCAGAAGGCGCCTCACCTATTTTAATTTTAGATGATGTTTTTGCTGAGTTAGACACCTCACGAAGGTTGCAGTTAATGTCAGCAACCCAATTAGCCGAACAGACATTTATCACAGCAGCTGTTGAAAGTGATTTACCACAAGAACTACTAACCCAAAAATTTTATGTAACTCCCGGTGTTGTCAAGAAAAGTAAGAGTAAGTGAGAAGCAAAGATGAGTAAGCGCGATTTAGCTCTAGATCTTTTTAAATCCTTTAAAAACACATCAATTAGAAAAATTAATAAGCCTGCACCAACAATCCAAGTTGGTAAACCTGGCGACCCAGAGTTAATTGGTGGAGTTTTATCAAACCTAATCTCTGATCGTGAATGGGATTCTGGTTTAGCTGAAGGAAATCTTTTTGTTAACTGGAAAAAAATAGTTGGCGATGAAATTGCTCAACACGCAACACCCATTTCAATTTTAGAAGGAACGTTAACTGTTAAAAGTTCTTCAACGGCGTGGGCTACACAGTTACAAATCATGTCTAACGATTTACTTTCGTTAATACAAAAAGATACATCTGGTGTTTTAATTGAAAAAATTGTTTTTATTGGCCCCCATGCTCCGTCATGGAAAAAAGGGCTCCGCACCATCCGTAACTCCAAAGGGCCTAGAGACACTTACGGCTAAAACCTAAGCCTCGCGCCATTTAAGGTGGGTTTGAGCTATTTACCCACCCTCACTCCTCGAATACAGGCTTAAAGTCGGTCTATACCCACCCACAGGGCTTTTCTTGAGTATTTATTGTCATGGTTTCCGACTAAGATAAAGCCATTCCGAGAGGCAAATCCTCTCTAAAGCCCCTCAAAGGCGATTTGAGCGTTTTTCTAGGAAAGGAGCCTCGTGGTCGAGAACTCCTATAACGCCAGCAACATCACCGTTTTAGAAGGTTTGGAAGCGGTTAGAAAACGCCCTGGAATGTATATCGGTTCCACTGGAGAACGAGGACTTCACCATTTAGTTTACGAAGTTGTAGATAACTCAGTAGATGAAGCGCTCGCCGGGCACTGCACGGAAATTAATGTCACGTTGTTAGCTAACGGCGGCGTAGAGGTAATCGATAATGGCCGTGGAATTCCAGTTGATATCCACCCAGTTGAAAAAAAACCAGCTCTCGAAGTTGTTCTAACTGTTTTGCACGCCGGAGGAAAATTCGGAGATGGTGGATATTCAGTATCAGGCGGATTGCACGGAGTTGGAATCTCAGTTGTTAATGCACTCAGTACTGATCTCTCAGTAATTGTGCAACGAGATGGAAGCTTTTGGTACCAAGAGTACAAACTTGGTGTTCCTGTAGCACCTGTTCGTAAGGGTGATGCGTCCAAAGCCTCTGGAACCACAGTTCAATTCTGGCCATCAAAAGAGATTTTTGAAACAACAGATTTTTCTTTCGAAGTTCTCTCAACACGTTTTCGCGAAATGGCATTTCTAAACAAAGGATTAATTTTAACTCTTACTGATATGCGACAAGGTCATGTTGATGAGAAGGGCGAGCAGTTGACAGTTCGCTACCAATACCAAGGTGGAATCACGGATTTTGTAAAACACCTTAACTCAACACGGGGTGAGACACATAAATCAATTATCGCTTTCGCATCAGAAGATAAAAAGAATAAAATCTCCCTTGAAGTATCTATGCAATGGAACGCTGGGTTTTCAGAGTCTGTATATACATTTGCTAACACAATTCACACCCACGAAGGTGGATCACATGAAGAGGGTTTTCGAACAGCCCTAACCTCAATAGTTAATAAGTTTGGCGAAGAACAGGGCTTTATTAGGAAAAAAGAAGATCGCTTAACCGGCGACGATGTGCGCGAAGGATTAACAGCCATCGTCTCTATTAAATTGATAGATCCACAGTTTGAAGGCCAAACTAAAACAAAGCTAGGTAACTCTGAGGCAAAAACCTTTACCCAAAAAATTGTTAATGAAGAGCTAACATCGTGGTTTGAACAAAACCCAAGTGAAGGAAAAGAGATTGTTCGTAAAAGCATTGATGCAGCAGCAGCACGTGTTGCAGCACGCAAAGCTCGCGATCTAAGCCGCAACAGAAAAGGTTTATTAGAAGGTCGCGGCATGCCAGGTAAGCTGGCTGATTGCCAATGGACTGATCCAGTTAAATGTGAGCTCTATATTGTTGAGGGTGATTCTGCTGGCGGGTCAACAAAAGGTGGCCGCGATTCACGTAATCAAGCAGTACTTCCTATCCGCGGAAAAATATTAAATGTTGAGAAAGCACGCATTGATCGCGTTCTTCAAAACAATGAAGTACAAGCGTTAATTACTGCGCTAGGTACTGGTGTTCACGATGACTTTGATATTACAAAACTTCGCTATCACAAGATTATTTTGATGGCAGATGCTGATGTTGACGGTCAACATATCCGCACACTTTTACTCACATTGCTTTTCCGATTTATGCGACCACTGATCGAACAAGGCTATGTTTATTTTGCACAACCACCACTGTATAAATTGAAGTGGGGCGGCAAAGAACCAGTTGAATATGCATTTAGCGATCGTGAACGGGATGGAATGATTGAGCTTGGTATAGCCGCCGGAAAGCGTTTACCAAAAGATGATGGAATCCAACGCTTTAAAGGCTTAGGTGAAATGCCGGCAAAAGAACTATGGGATACAACCATGGATCCAGAGCACCGTGTGTTAATCCGCGTAACTTTAGATGATGCAGCAGCTGCCGATGATTTATTCTCAGTGCTCATGGGTGAAGATGTTGAAAAGCGCCGTGCATTCATTCAGCGCAATGCAAAAGATGTTAGGTTTTTGGATATCTAATGGATGAATTAAACCCAAACAATCTGGAGAACTTCGACAAGATTGAAACAGTTGATCTTCAAGTCGAGATGGCTCGCTCGTATCTTGATTATGCAATGTCTGTCATTGTGGGCCGCGCACTTCCAGATGTTCGAGATGGTTTAAAACCAGTACACCGCCGTGTTTTATATGCAATGTATGACGCTGGTTATCGTCCTGATAAAGGATTTTATAAATCTTCTCGCATCGTCGGTGATGTTATGGGTAATTACCACCCACACGGTGACACATCAATCTATGACGTTGTAGTTCGCTTAGCTCAACACTGGTCACTTCGTTACATGCTCATTGATGGAAACGGAAACTTCGGTTCCCCAGGAAATGATCCCGCTGCAGCAATGCGTTATACAGAAGCACGGCTATCTCCTCTTGCAATGGAGATGATGCGCGATATTGATGAGGACACAGTTGATTTTGTTGCAAACTATGACGGGCGCTCACAAGAGCCAACTGTTTTACCTAGTCGACTACCAAATTTATTGGTAAATGGATCCGCAGGTATTGCTGTTGGAATGGCTACAAATATTCCTCCGCACAACCTTCGCGAAATCGGTGAGGCTGTTATTTACTCACTAGAGCATCCAGATATGAAACAAGAAGAACTACTGAGTGAACTCATAAAGATTGTAAAAGGACCAGATTTCCCAACGAAAGGTTTAATTGTTGGTCGCACAGGAATTGAAGAGGCCTACCGAACAGGTCGCGGATCAATCACCATGCGCGCAGTTGTTCAAGTGGAAGAGATTAATAAGAGAACATGTTTGGTAATCAGTGAACTGCCTTACCAAGTAAATCCAGACAACCTTGCTTTGAAAATTGCGGAGTTGGTCAAAGATGGAAAAATTAAAGGAATTGCAGATGTTCGAGATGAAGGTAACGAGCGCCTAGGCCAACGCCTTGTAATTGTTTTACAAAACGCAGCCATTCCAAAAGTAATTCTGAATAACTTATACAAACAGACTCAACTACAAGACACGTTTGGTGCAAATATGTTGGCACTTGTAGATGGCGTTCCACGCACCTTGCGTTTAGATGAATTTATTCGTTATTACATAGAGCACCAAATTGAAGTAATTGTTCGTAGAACAAAGTACCGCTTAGCAGAAAAAGAAAAACGCGCCCATATTTTGCAGGGCTACTTAAAAGCCCTAGATGCCCTAGATGCTGTTATCGCGCTGATTCGCGCCTCTACAACTCCAGAAGAGGCCCGCACAGGCTTAATGAAACTTCTTGACGTGGATGAGATTCAAGCAAATGCAATATTGGATATGCAGCTGCGACGAATTGCAGCGTTAGAGCGTCAAAAGATTAATGATGAGTACGACGGCCTAATGGCTGACATTGTTGAACTAAACAAGATTCTTATTAGCCCAGAGAAGCAAAGAGAGATAGTTAAGTCTGAGCTTAAGGATTTAGTTGCAAAATTTGGCGATGATCGACGCACACAGATTGTTGCTAGCGAAGGCGATTTCAGCGCTGAAGATCTAATTCCAGATCAAGATGTTGTTGTAACTATTACCCGTGGCGGTTACTCAAAACGCACAATGGCAGATCTTTATAGATCACAACGCCGAGGTGGCCGAGGAGTTAAGGGTGCGGCGTTAAAGGAAGACGATGTCGTGGATCATTTCTTTGTTGCATCCACTCACGACTGGCTGTTGTTCTTTACTAACCAAGGCCGTGTCTACCGCGCGAAGGTTCATGAACTACCTGATGCTGGCCGTGATGCACGTGGGCAACATGTTGCGAATTTAATGGCATTTAAACCAGAAGAAAAGATTGCTCAAGTTCTGTCAATTAAGGACTACACAATCTCTCCTTACTTGGTACTTGCAACCCGTAATGGCCTAATTAAGAAAACTCCTTTAATTGAGTACGACTCACCTCGCACAGGTGGTCTCATTGCTATCTCTTTAAAACCGGGCGATGAAGTTGTTAGCGCATCGTTAATTAACTCCGGAGATGAACTGTTGTTGGTCTCAACAAAGGCAATGTCACTTCGATTTACAGCAGATGATGAATCACTTAGATCTATGGGTCGCTCTACAAGTGGAGTAATTGGAATGAAATTCCGCGCTGGCGATAATTTGTTAACAATGGCGCGCGTTAATTCAGAGCTATCTAAAGATTCATTTGTGTTTACTGCAACCGATGGTGGTTATGGAAAGAAAACACCTATCGATGAATATCGACTACAAGGGCGCGGTGGAATTGGAATTAAAGCTGCAAAGATCGATGAAAACTCACGTGGATCTTTAGTAAGTGCACTTGTTTTGCGCAATGAAGACGAGATTCTTGCAATTACATCGGCGGGAACAGTAATGAGAACCCCAGCAGCAGAGGTGCGCCAAACCGGCCGTGACTCCATGGGTGTGCGTCTAGTAAATCTAGATGAAGGAGTAAGCCTGCTTTCAGTGACTAAAAACGGGGAAGATGAGATTTCTCCGAAAAGTTAGTATGGTTCGCATTCTGAGTTAAGCCCAAACCTCAACGTAGGAGCAGCTTCCTATTTTGGGTCTTTGTGAAGTTCAAGGTAACCTTGCGCTTCTGCAATCGAGAGAGATCTTTATTGCGGGCCCATAGCTCAGCCTGGTTAGAGCGCTTCCCTGATAAGGAAGAGGTCGGTGGTTCAAGTCCACCTGGGCCCACCCGTTCTAATACGGGGACCTAGCTCAATTGGTAGAGCGCTGCCTTTGCAAGGCAGAGGTTAGGGGTTCGATTCCCCTGGTCTCCACATGACAGATTTAAAAAATGTAAAAACAGCAACCCTTCATACATCACTCGGTGACATTGTTATTGAGTTGTTTCCCAACCATGCACCAAAAACAGTTGCAAACTTTGTTGAACTCGCAACTGGTGCAAAAGAGTGGACCGATCCACGCGATGGCAAGAAGACAACCGCGAAGTTATTTGATGGAACAATTTTTCACCGTGTCATCGACGGTTTCATGATTCAAGGTGGAGATCCACTTGGTCGAGGAACAGGTGGACCTGGTTACCGTTTTGATGATGAGTTTCATGGCGAATTGGTTTTTGATCGCCCATACATTCTTGCAATGGCTAACAGTGGTCCAGGAACTAACGGTTCACAGTTCTTTATTACTGTTGCACCAACAACTTGGTTAAATCGTAAGCACAGTATTTTTGGTGAGGTTAAAGATTCAGCAAGCCAGGCAGTGGTAGATGCAATAGCCACTGCAAAGACTGGGGCGCAAGATAAACCAGCCCAAGACATCACAATTAATAGTGTTTCCATCGCTTAAACGCTCTGCCACTTACTCACTAATCGCAGTAATTTGCGGTGCTTATCTGGTTCAGCTTTTAATTCCATCCATTCAACAACAACTTTTTTTGCCAAACTTTGAATATCTCAGTGCGACAAACCAGTGGTATCGATTAATCACAGTGGCCTTAACACATGGCGGACTCTTACACCTTGGTTTTAATATGTATGCCCTATTGATTCTTGGAAGCCCCATAGAAGAAGCATTTGGGAAAAATAAGTTCCTTATAATTTTTTTCGGATCTCTACTTTCTGGTTCACTTACTTCTTCCTACTTTGCTTCAATGTACAGCGCATCAGTTGGCGCATCCGGAGCGGTATTTGGACTTTTTGGAGCGATGATTGTTGTTGGAAAACGAATCGGAGCAGACATACGGTCGATCGTTGTAATTATTGGTTTGAACTTTGTGTTTGGATTTGCATTAGGTGGAGTGGATTGGCGGGCCCATCTAGGAGGCCTAATTGGCGGATATATCGCCGCGCAGATCGTTCTAAAAAAGCGATAACTTATCCACAGGGCTTACCCACATTGTGGATCGAATTACAACGGTGTAATTAGCGCCAGCGAGTAGCTAGTGAAAAACCAACCCCGATGAAGGCAAAACCAAAGATCATGTTCCATGCGCCAACGCCTGGGACTGGGTAACGAGTTTCAGTTACGTAGAAAGTTACGATCCACGCTAAACCAACCAGAAAAAAACTAACCATTGTTGGGGCCAGCCATTTTGGACTCTCTAAAGGTCCCGTTGGCGTGTGAACGGCAACATCCTGGGTGTGGGCACGGCGCTCTTCAACTTTTTTGCGAAGTCTTGATTTTGGCATACACGAAAGATACACCATGCGCGAGAATGTTCCCATGGCCATATCTAAGGAAAACATCCCTGCTACTACAAGGATCCTGGTCATTGATAACTATGACTCATTTGTATTTAATCTGGTTCAGTATCTGCAACAACTTGGGGCCGAATGTACGGTCGTTCGAAACGATGCCATAAAAGTTCAAGAGGCCGCTAAATACGATGGAGTTCTAGTCTCTCCTGGCCCAGGAACTCCAGAGCGCGCAGGAATTTCAATCGACATAATCAAATACTGCGCCGAAAAATCTATTCCATTGTTTGGAGTTTGTTTAGGTCATCAAGCTATTGCAGTTGCATTCGGAGCAACCGTTTCACGAGCACCCGAACTGTTACATGGAAAAACTTCATCTGTCTTTCATAAACAGCAAGGTGTGTTAAATGATTTACCCTCACCATTTATAGCTACTCGCTACCACTCACTGTGTGTTGAAAAAGATTCAATTCCAGCGGTTTTAGAAGTAACCGGAGCAACTGATTCTGGATTAATTATGTCATTACAACATAGATCACTTCCAATACAAGGAGTGCAGTTTCATCCGGAATCGGTTTTAACAGAACATGGCTACCACATGTTGGCTAACTGGTTAGAGATGTGCGGGGATAAAAATGCACAAAATAAAGCAGTGGGGCTATCTCCAGTTATTGGTTCAAGCAAAGCAAGTAGTTAATTTTCTAGGCATAAAGCAAATTCAATATTTACTTACTTTGGAGCTGTGTTAATTGTTATTGTCACTGACTTGCCAATTGTTTGAACCACATCGGCATCTGGTGCTTGCCGAATAACAATTCCTAAAGGTTGATTAGCATCGTAGCCTTCAACTTCTTTTACCAAAAAGCCAGCTTGAACCAAAAGAGTTTTTGCCTGTAATGCATCTATTCCAATGAGAGATGGAATAGTGACTTGACCGCTTGCAATTTGTAAGACAACACCTGTGCCAGCTGTAATGGTAGAACCAGGCTCTGGAGTTACTTTTAATACAGTTCCTTGCGGTTCATCGGATGGAACAGCCTCTGTGGCTGTTACCAACAAGCCAACAGAAGTTAACGCTGTGCGCGCATCGATAAGCGACATACCTACTAGATCAATGGGAACAATCGAATCTCCAGGCCCATTTGAAATTGTTAAAACAACACCAGAGCCTTTTTGAACCCTAGTTGTTGCTAACGGGAACTGGCTTGCGACTCGATCTTTTGGAATTCTGCCATCAGGTGCACGAGTAATTGTTAATACATAGTCTTTTAATAATGTTTCAGCTTCAAGTTGGGACAAACCAACTACGTTTGGAAGTTGAGGCAATCGCGAGGTATCAGAGGACGGGCGGGCCAATAAAAAACCAGCGGAGAGAACAGCGATAGCGGCCATTGCGCTAACAGCTCGAAGCAAAAGTTTTCGGCGAGAGATAGATGGCTTTGCAATTTTTGTAGATACAACTGATCCCGATTTTATTTTATAAAGATCATCGAGCATCAAACCTGCAGATTGATAACGCTCATCAGGATTCTTAGCTAAAGCAACGGCTAGCAAAGTATCCACACCAGCAGGTAAATCAGGAACAATTTTGCTAGGAGCAATTAGTACTCCAGAGACATGTTGATATGCAATTGCAACAGGAGTTTCACCAGTAAATGGCGGTTGGCCCGTTAACACTTCATATAACAAACAACCGGTTGAATAAATATCACTTCGCAGATCTGCAACCTCACCTAACGCTTGTTCCGGTGATAGATACTGCGCTGTACCAACAACATTCCATGTGCTAGTTAATGTGGCACCAAGGTCGGCAAGTGCTCGAGCAATTCCAAAATCCATCACCTTCACATCGCCATGATCGGTGATCATGATGTTTGCAGGTTTAATGTCACGGTGCACAATTCCACTCTGGTGAGAGTATTCAAGGGCAGCCAAAATTCCTTCGCCAATTTCAATCGCACGTTTCAACGGAACGCGCTCGCCTTTATGAATCAGTTCGCGCAATGTGTGCCCAGTTATAAGTTCCATAACAATGTAGGGAGCAGGTTCTTCACCAGAGTCATAGACAGCAACAATTCCTGGATGATTTAACTTTGCAGCAGCAAATGCTTCTTTTCTAAATCGACCAACAAAAGCCGGATCACGAGCCAAGTCACTACGCAAAACTTTGACAGCGACTTTTCTAGAAAGTCGAACATCATCGGCAATATAAACATCAGCCATTCCGCCAGTACCGATCATTTCGCCAATTTTGTATCGCTCGCCGATTAACTTATTTATCATTAGCGGCCCCAAAAAACTCAGTTTTTCCATCAGTAACATCAACAATATCTGCGATTAATACACTGACGTTATCAGGTGCACCATTTTCTAATGTTGCATCCACTAAAAATTTTACAGCTTCATTCTTATCGGATTTACTTAAACCGATTTTAATTTCCTTCTCCGTTAAAACACCCGACAAACCATCAGAGCAGAGAAGATAACGGTCACCTTTTTTAACTTCATAAATCTGTAGTACGGGAGTAGTAGTACCGTCGCCACGGAGTGCTTGAGTTAGCATTGACCTTTGGGGATGATCAACGGCCTCTTTGGCTGTAATTGCACCTTGATCTAATAGTTCTTGAACAACACTATGGTCAACACTTAATTGTTCAATTGCATTTGAACGTAAGCGATAACAACGTGAATCCCCAACATGTAATAAAGCGATTTGATCATTTCTAATGAGTAGTGCCGTTAATGTTGTACCCATACCTCGCTTATCAATATCTTCTTCGGTAATTGCAGCAATTTCGTAATCAATACTGTGCAGAGAGTGCATTAGTAAATCTTCAACTGAGTCTTCATCAATTTCTTGGGCAGTAAGAGTTGGTACCAACGCATTCAAAACTTTGACTGCAATTTTTGATGCTACTTCTCCTGCTGCATGGCCACCCATACCGTCGGCCACAGCGATTAATTGCGGAGAAAGAAATACAGAATCTTCATTGCCTTGGCGAACTAATCCAAGGGCTGAGCGCGCTGATGATTGAAAATAATTGGCGCTCATAGAACATAAGCCTAACGGTGTAACCTTCAAAGGTGAAGATTTACGCGCACCGTGGATCTTCCCTTAAATTTCCTGAGATGAGTTTGGTGGCTTACAAGGCAGCCATCGAAGAGGGCGCAGATGGCTTTGAATGTGATGTTCGATTAACTAAAGATAATCAACTTGTTCTATGGCACGACCCAGACTTAAAACGCATAACCGGAAACAAAGCCAGAATTGCAGATTCGACATTTAAAGAGATCAAAAGAGAACATCCAGGAGTAATCACATTAGATGAGCTTCTGATTTTGGCAAGAGAGTTTAAGAAAGAAATGGCAATAGAGACCAAGCATCCTGTACCAACTGCAAATGCCGTGGAAAAAGCGCTAATGCGTTTACTCTCTCAAGAAAAGACAACAGCAGAGATTTATATAATGTCGTTTTCTTGGTTAGCAATCGAAAAGATAAGAAAGATAAACCCAGAACAAAAAACAGTGGCGTTACTTAGCGATAAATATTCATTACCAATGCGCAGGTTTACTTCAGCTACAGCAATTGGCCCCAGTGTCTCCGCCTTTACTAAGAGTGCATCTTTAAAGCAGGATCCAAGGCAATTGTTTGTTTGGAGCGTTGATGATGCCAAAGATATGCTCTTTTGCGCTGACAATGGCGTCGATGTTTTGATCACAAATAACCCGTCAAATGCGAGGTCAGTACTCGGGTATCATTAGCAAGTGAGTACATATGCCTACCTCGGTCCTAAAGGGACTTTTACTGAGGCGGCTTTAAAAAAGATTACTTCCTCTAATGATTCACTCATTCCATACACCAATGTCACCTCGGCCTTAGATGCAGTTCGACTTGGCAAAGCACACTTTGCTCTTGTTCCAATCGAGAACTCAGTTGAAGGTGTAGTTGCACGCACGTTAGATGAGCTAGCAACTGGTGAACCCCTAGTAATTGTTGGCGAAGTAACCTTGCCCGTTTCTTTTGCGCTAATGATTAAGCAAGACACAACTGATATTCGTCGTATCGCAACACATCCACATGCCGAAGCACAGTGTCGTATATGGGTCGCAACTAATTACCCAGATGCAGAGCTGATTTCAACATCATCAACGGCGGCTGCGGCAGAGGCAATTTCGCGTGGTGAATTTGATGCTGCTATTGCAGCACCAGTGGCGGCAGCCCATTATGGACTTCGAGTAATTGCAGACAATATTGCCGATAACCCAGGTGCAATTACTCGTTTTATTGTGGTCTCAAAGCCGGGGACGGTTCCGAAAAATACGGGTTGGGATAGAACTTCTATCGCAGCCTTTATCGGCATGGATCACGCAGGAGCGTTGCTAGATATATTGACCGAATTTGCTAAGCGGGATATCAACTTAACTTTTATTCAGTCACGTCCAACTGGTTTAGAACTTGGCCATTACCATTTCATTATTGACGCCGAAGGTCACATTGCCGATGCCCCCGTAAAGGAGGCAATAGAAAGCCTTCGGGCCATCTGCGAAGAGATCCGATTCCTAGGTTCGTATCCACGAGAAAAGGTTAAGTAAATGATCGACATCAAGTTTCTACGCGAAAATCCAGATGTAGTTCGTGCATCTCAAAAAGCCCGCGGTGAAGATGTTTCGATTATTGAAAAAGCCTTAGCCGCAGATGAAGTTCGCAAAGTAGCTCTCGATCAATTTGAAACTCTAAGGGCCGAACAAAATCTTTTATCTAAGTCGGTGGCAACAGCAAAAGGTGAAGAGAAAGCTGCGCTCCTTGATAGCGCAAAGACCCTTGCTGCCAAAGTAAAGGAAGCTGATGTAAAGCGCACACAATGTGAAGCAGAAGCCAAAGCCTTCATCATGCAGATTTCAAATGTTATCGATCCACAAGCGCCAATAGGAAAAGAAGAAGATTTTGTTGTCATAGAAAATGTTGGCAAACCAAGAGCTTTTGATTTTGAACCCAAAGACCATGTAGAGCTTGGAAAATTGTTAGGTGCAATTGATACAGAGCGCGGTGCCAAAGTGGCAGGTTCTCGCTCATACTATTTAACAGGTGTTGGTGCGATGCTTGAATTTGCACTTGTTAACTATGCAATTACTTCAGCCAATAAGGCAGGTTTTACTCCAGTAATCCCACCAGTTCTTGTTAATCCAGCAGCAATGGAAGGTACAGGATTTCTGGGTCAAGCAGCAGAAAATGTTTATCATCTAGAAAAAGATGATGTGTATTTAGTTGGCACTTCAGAAGTTCCTCTGGCTGCGATGCACATGGATGAAATTCTTGCGGCAGAGAAGTTACCAATGCGTTATGCCGGTTATTCAACATGTTTTCGTAGAGAAGCTGGAACATATGGCAAAGACACCCGTGGAATAATTCGCGTCCACCAGTTTGATAAAGTTGAAATGTTTTCTTTTTGTCATCCAGATCAAGCAAAAGAAGAGCATCTACGTTTACTGCAATGGGAGAAGGATTTCCTTAACGCAATGGAGATTCCTTATCGCGTCGTAGATGTGGCATCTGGTGACCTGGGGTCGAGCGCAAACCGCAAGTTTGATATTGAAGCGTGGATTCCAACTCAAGATGCATACAGAGAGGTAACAAGCACCTCAAACTGCACAGAGTTTCAAGCGCGTCGCTTAAATATTAGGTTTAAAGACAAAGATGCAACAAAAGCCGTTGCAACATTAAATGGCACACTTGTGGCAATTCCGCGAATGATTGTTGCAATTTTAGAAAATCACCAAAATGCTGACGGCACGGTAAATATTCCCATTGCCTTACAGCCATTTTTAGGTACAAAACGATTTGAGCTGGTGTGAGCAAAAGACCTAAATTAATTGCAACAGATCTTGATGGAACAATCGTTTCGCACGAGGGTTTAATAAGTCAGCGAACAATTGATGCATTTACCCGCGCGAAAGAGTTAGGGATACATGTTTTTTTCGTGACCGGCCGCCCTCCAAGATGGATGGGTGAAATACGGGATGCTTTTGGTTTTGGAGCTGCAATTTGCTGTAACGGTGCAATGTTGTATGACTTAATGAACGATGTAATTTTAGAAGAGTGGATGATTTCCATCGATGATCAAACAGAGATTGTTCAACGCATGCGAACTGCGATGCCTGAAATCTCATTTGCTGTTGAATCCAATGGTCACTATCAGAGAGAAATTGGTTACATACCAAAGTGGGATATTGGTTTAGATAATGTTGGGATAGAGCGAATCGAAGATGGAGTTAGGGTTCCAGCCTTAAAACTACTTGGTCGTTGCAGCAATCTTGAATACACATCTGATGAGATGGTAGCAATCGCTCATAAAACCCTTGGAGATTTAGCAACCGTTACACACTCTGCTGCAAATGATTCCCTCATTGAAATCTCCGCACTTAATGTATCTAAAGGTGCAACATTAGAAATGATGGCCAAGCGCCTTGGATTAACAGCAGATGACTGCGTTAGCTTCGGCGATAATCCAAATGATTTTTCAATGCTGCAATGGACTTCGCGTTCTTATGCAATCAGTGATGGCCACCCGCAAACACCTCTTCATGCAAAAGGCGTAGCCGAACCTTGTGAGCAAGACGGTGTCGCAAAAATTATTGAAGCGTTACTAGATCTTCCCGGCTAAAAATCCTTAGAGTTAATCAACAATTTTTCTGCTGATTTTGGCTGGAACAAGGCTTCGATTTTTCGCTAGCCCTAAAGTCAGGTAATCTTTCCCACGGAGGGCTCGCATAGCGGCCGAGTGCACCGGTCTTGAAAACCGGCATACGAAAGTATCGTGGGTTCAAATCCCACGCCCTCCGCCATTTTTCTCTTTCACTCATAGACCTGGGCTTCTTCTTGGCCAACTACTGACTATGTGGGTTAGTTCATAGCCTTTACGCATGGGTACACCTAGCGAAAATTTCCCAGCAAGCGCACAATTGCCCAAGGTGATTTACGGAGTAAATCCACAGGCAGTACCAAGGGAGTTGTAGATGTCAGGTGTTTTTTCGCCAACACGCGCCAAGATTGATAAGCGCACACTGCGCACAGATAAATGGTGGCTAGAGCCACTACTAACATTTTCTGTACTTATCTCCTTTGTTATTTATGCAACGTTTCGCGCCTTTGAAAACGACAACTACTTTGTAAAAGACTCACATCTAATCTCACCTTTTTATTCACCATGTTTATCTGAAGCCTGTGAACCTGGAGCAACGCTTTTTGGATTCACACCAGTGAGTGCCCAGATTTTTAACTTTGCTCTTTCGCCAGCTCTTATTATTTTGATCTTCCCATTAGGTTTTAGAATGACCTGTTATTACTACCGCAAGGCCTACTACCGTTCATTTTGGTTATCACCTCCAGCTTGCGGAGTTGCAGAACCCCACGAGAAGTACACAGGCGAAACTCGCTTCCCATTAATTTTCCAGAACGCACACCGCTGGTTCTTTTATGCAGGATTAGTTTTAAACGTCATCCTTACCTACGACGCAGTAATCTCATTTAGAAATGCAGAAGGCGAATGGGGACACCTAAGTGTGGGCTCAATTGTTTTAACTGTGAGTGCAACTATGTTGTGGCTCTACTCTCTTTCTTGTCACACATGTCGACACACAATCGGTGGTCGTTTAAAGCACTTCTCCAAGCACCCAGTGCGTTACAAATTATGGACAAAAGTTTCAGTACTTAATGCAAAGCATCAAAACTTTGCTTGGTATTCATTAGCAGCCGTTGCATTCGCCGATATCTATGTTCGCCAAGTAGCAACTGGCGCATGGACTAACTTCTACTTCTTCTAAAAGGAAAATCGACTATGACTCTAGAGCGCCATAAATACGATGTCCTTGTAATCGGTGCCGGTGGTGCAGGTTTACGAGCAGCGGTAGAAGCACGCGAAGCTGGTTTGCGCGTAGCAATCATTTGTAAGTCTTTATTTGGTAAAGCCCACACTGTTATGGCCGAAGGCGGAGCAGCCGCATCAATGGGTAACGTCAACGATAAAGACAGTTGGAAGGTTCACTTTCGCGACACAATGCGTGGCGGAAAATTCCTTAGCCATTACCGTATGGCTGAACTTCATGCCAAAGAAGCACCAGATCGCATTTGGGAGCTAGAAACTTGGGGTGCGTTGTTTGATCGCACCAAAGAAGGAAAAATTTCACAACGTAACTTTGGTGGACATGAATATCCACGCCTTGCACACGTTGGTGACCGTACTGGTCTAGAACTGATCCGTACCATGCAGCAAAAAATAGTTGCGCTACAACAAAAAGATGGTCGCGAAACTGGCGATATGGAAAGTGGCATAAAAGTATTTGCAGAGTTAACAATTACAGATATTTTGAAAGAGAATGGAAAAATCTCTGGCGCATATGGTTACTGGCGCGAAAGTGGCGAAGAGGTGCTGTTTGAAGCACCTGCAGTTGTAATTGCAACTGGCGGCGTTGGGAAAACTTTCAAAATTACTTCCAATAGTTGGGAAGGAACCGGTGACGGTCATGCATTAGCCCTAAAGGCTGGTGCCAACTTAGTTGATATGGAGTTCTTGCAGTTCCACCCAACCGGAATGGTTTGGCCACCATCTGTTCGTGGAATTCTTGTAACAGAGTCAGTTCGCGGTGAAGGCGGAGTACTTACTAATAATCTTGGCGAGCGTTTTATGTTCAAATACATTCCAGATGTTTTCAAAGATAAGTATGCAGACAATGAAGCAGAAGCTGATCGTTGGTATGAAGATCAGGACAATAACCGTCGCCCACCAGAGTTGTTACCTCGCGATGAAGTTGCCCGCGCAATTAACACTGAAGTTAAATCTGGTCGCGGCACAGAACACGGCGGAGTTTTCTTAGATGTATCAAAGCGAATTCCGGCAGAGGTTATTAAAAAGCGTCTTCCTTCAATGTGGCATCAATTTTATGAACTTGCTGGCGTTGACATCACTAAAGAGGCGATGGAAGTTGGCCCGACTTGTCACTATGTAATGGGTGGCGTTGAAGTTGAGCCAGATAACGCTGCAGCAGTTGGTGTTCCTGGATTGTTTGCAGCAGGTGAAGTTGCTGGTGGAATGCATGGATCAAACCGCCTTGGTGGTAACTCACTAACAGATCTTTTGGTATTTGGTCGTCGTGCTGGAATGGGCGCCATTGAATATCTAAAAAACAACGGGGCAAATCCAGTTAGTGATGCAGCGATTGCAAAAGCCAAAGCAAAGATTCAAGCTCCATTTGATCGACAAGGTGGTGAGAATAGTTATTCACTGCATGCAGAGCTACAGGAAATTACTCATAACCTAGTTGGGATTATTCGAACAGGATCTGAACTTAAAGATGCAATTGTTAAAATTGCAGAGATTAGAAAGCGCAGTGCAAACGTTGCCGTTGCGGGGGGTCGAGTATTTAATCCTGGCTTCCACCTTGCATTTGATTTAGACAACATGTTGTTAGTTGCTGAAAGCACTGCAAAGTCTGCGATCACAAGAGAAGAATCACGTGGAGGACATACTCGTGATGACTTCCCAAATATGGAAACAAAATGGCGCCAAATCAATTTGATCTCATCATTTGATGGAGAGAAAGTAAGTATTCGCGAGCAGACATTGCCAACCTATCCGCAAGAACTCTTTGACCTTTTTGATATTCATGAGTTGGAGAAGTACATGACACCAGAGGAAACTTCGAAAGGCGGGACCAAGTAATGGCACGTAATGTGAAGCTTCGAATCTGGCGTGGAGACTCAAAAGATGGTGGACTCAAGGATGTAACAGTTGAGGCCAACGAGGGCGAAGTTGTCCTAGATGTAATTCACCGCGTGCAGGCTACACAGATGGGCGACCTAGCTGTTCGCTGGAACTGTAAGGCCGGTAAGTGTGGATCTTGTTCAATGGAAATTAACGGAAAGCCACGACTTGCATGCATGACACAGGTTGCATCATTTGGCGATGATGAGACGATCACAGTTACTCCACTTCGTGCATTCCCAATTATTAAAGACTTAGTAACTGATGTTTCTTTTAACTACAAGAAGGCAATGGAAATTCCAGCTTATGAACATCCAAAAAACCTTGCTCCAGGTGAAGCTCGCATGGAGCAAATTGACGTTGAAAGATCTCAAGAGTTCCGTAAATGTATTGAATGTTTCCTTTGCCAAGATGTGTGTCACGTAGTTAGAGATCATGAGGAGAACAAGAAGTCATTTGCTGGGCCACGCTTCTTTATTCGAATCGCAGAGTTGGATATGCATCCCCTTGATATGTTGAAGAATCGCAAACAAACTGCACAAGAAGAACACGGGCTTGGAATGTGTAACATCACCAAATGTTGTACAGAAGTTTGCCCAGAGCACATCAAGATTACTGACAATGCAATCATCCCTATGAAAGAGCGCGTTGCCGACATTAAGTACGATCCAGTTCGCTGGTTAGGCACCAAGATCCGAAAGCGCGAGGGCCTATAATCTCTATGTGAGATTGTTAATTCGTTGGGCTGCATTAGCTATTTCGTTTTGGGTTGCAACTGCATTAATTCCAGGAATTGATGTCACAGGTGGCCCTGGAACTTATCTATGGGTTGCCCTTCTTTTTGGATTACTAAATGCGACTTTAGGATCTTTACTTAAACTACTCACACTTCCGGCAGTGATTCTAACTTTGGGCTTATTTCTAATCATTGTTAATGCGGCAATTCTCATGCTGGTTTCAGAGTGGAGTGAGAAGTTTGAAGTAAATGGTTTTTGGTCTGCAGTTTTTGCCAGCATCATCATTAGTGTGGTGACAAGCGTGCTTTCACAAATAGGTAAATCCCCCTTGAAGCGATTAAATAGTTAGTTCCGAACCAGCCAAACTCATGAACTCTTTAGCTCTTGTATCAATTGGCGGTGTTGCAGGAACTTTAACTCGGTTTGCACTTGGTGAAATCTTTCCGAATGATCGCACAGGCACGCTTGTTGCGAATATTTTTGGAGTTGGGTTAGCAGCGGTTTTACTTGTGTGGATGGAGCGTCGCGGCATTACACAGTTGCGCCTTCTTTTGCTTCCAGGTTTCTGTGCAGGCCTAACCACTTTTTCAGCGGTAACTGCGCAATCATTAGAACCCCGTGAAGGTGGTATGGAGTTTTTATTACAAAACATTTTCTTTTCACTCTTTGTTGTCATTTTACTTCTTCCTTTTGCACGTAAAGTGATTCCGGGACGAAAATGAGGATGACATTAATAATTCTTGGCGCTGCAGTCGGTGCCCCTGCTCGCTTTGCAATCGATCAATATATTCGCAGATACACAACTAAGCCTTATGGAATTTTTATAGTAAACATTCTGGGGTCGTTTATGTTGGGATTAACTTTTGGTAGAAGTGAAAAAGTTCAAGATTTGCTAGCTATTGGATTTGCGGGAGCATTTACAACTTGGTCCACATTTATGCTCGATATCTACCTTGGCTTTGAATTAAAACGTTATAAGGAGATCACAATCAACCTTGTAATGTCACTCGGTTTTGGTTTAGCCGCGGCTTATCTTGGTTTGCAGTTAGCTTTCTAACGCATAAATAGTGCATTGAGGCGCTTTGTTGTAAAGAACAATCCAATAACAATCATCACAACGAAATAGGCTACGTGTTCTAGGAGTGCCCACGAAACATTGCCCAGCGTCAATCCGCGAACTAAATCAATTGCATGCGCCAACGGAAAGAGTCGAATTACCGTCTGCAGCCATTCAGGGAAGACAGAAAGCGGATAGAAGGATCCAGAGAACAAAAACATTGGAAGTAAGAAAATATTAATTACTTCAAGTTGTTGGAATGACTTCATATATGAAG
>Ga0209769_1000023_pt1 | contig 57058 bp, 60 predicted proteins | sample LauGreSuBDMM15DN_2_FD_187569 | JGI IMG/M metagenome (GOLD analysis project Ga0209769, IMG submission 187569) | Freshwater lake microbial communities from Lake Michigan, USA - Su13.BD.MM15.DN (SPAdes) (version 3) | ecosystem: Environmental > Aquatic > Freshwater > Lake | place: Lake Michigan, USA...
GGTGGAGTCGGCTTTTACTTCACCTCAGCAACGAGGTATGCAGGATGACCGTTGAAGACTTGTTCAAGAAGATTGGCGCCCAGACCATGGAGATTGACGCGCTTCGTCTAGAGATTGATAAGTTGACCAAGATTGTTGCGCAACTACAGGCAGAGTCGGTCAATGACGCGATTGATGCCTCAAAGGGAAACGGCGAAAAGAAGACGAAGTAAGTGATCCGGGATGTCGTTAGCGCCCACAGGGCGAAGAACCCGGCACCGTACAGGGAATTTAACGAGGTCTTAGTAAAGGTCTTAGAGAAGTACGGGATGACGTTCAACACCTTTGCAAGAGTTGCCGCAAGCCTTGGCGTCGAGATGACGTTCAATCGCCTGCGGGACGTCTACTACGAGCGCGTTATTATTATGGACAACGACATCCTGACGCTTAAAAAGGTCTTGGCTGCGCCCGCGAAGGACGCAACCTCAACCAGGATTATCGCCATGTACCGAAATTCCGTGGACGCAATGTGCCGTTCGTGCGCAAACAACGACAAGAATCCAAAATGCTGGGATGCAACCTGCCCACTCAGGCCGGTTTCCCCGCTCCCCCTTGCAGAGGGCAACGACCTTGAGGAGGACGATGACAATGATTTACTCTGATCAGATGAAGCACCCCACGGAAATTGTTATCCGTTACACGGGCAGTTCCGCACACGCCAAGTGGCACGTGCTTTATGGTGGCGTCATCCAGGACACTGCAACCTCCCCTGAACGAGCCCTTGAGGCTGCCGCAAGATTCATTATCAGCACAATGACTGATGATGACGAGAGCGGGGAGATGCGCATTCGCTGGGTTGACGTTCCGGCGGGCTTTATCCCACCTAACGCCTCCGCCCTAGCCCCGATTATCGAGGACGACTCCGAGCCGATCCACTGAGCGACTTCCCGCAGTGCGGGCACTTCTTATCTATCTTCTCTGAGTCTAGCGGGCCAGTGTCCATTGATGAGGCAATAAGTGCGTCAACGTCCTCTTGGTCGTAGCCCGTTGCTAGAAGGTCCCCATCTGCCGCTGCTGCTGATAGAAGCGCAGCAAGAGAGTCTTCGTTGTAGTCAGCCTTGTCGGAGACCCTGTTGTCTGCAAGCATAATGTTGCGTGCCCTGCGGTCGTCTACATCAAGGAAGATGACAGGAACTTGCTTCCACCCGAGTTGACGAACTGCCATGAGTCGGTGATTCCCAACCAGCACAAAGTTGGTTGATTTCTGTGCAATAAGCACACCGTACCAGCCGTTCTGGCTGATAGAAGTAATAATCGCCCCAACGTCTCCATCCCGAGGGTTATCGGGATGATTGGTAACCTGGTCGATTTCTACCCAGGCCACCGAGACATCGGGGCGATCACTAGCGGCTTTCGCCACGATTACGCCTTTGGCTCCTCTTCGAGGTCATTGGTTCCGTCGCCGTCAACATCAAGCCAACCAGCCTCGCCAGCAAGGCTTCCAGCCAACTGATCCGCCACGCCGTCGCCATTGGTATCAATAGCAGAGCCGGTAATGTGCGCGGTGCTTGCCTGCTCTTCGCGGCGAGCCTTTGCCTTGCCAACGCCGAACTTTGTGTCCTCTGGGTTGAGGGCACGAACGATTACCTGAAGGGTTGCCGCAATGGCACCCGAGGCAACTGTTCGGAAGTCCTGTGTCGACATGTCAAGAATTGGTGCGCCGGTGGCAAGCATTACTGCAATACCGGTGGCGAGTCCGACGCGGAACGCTTCAAGCAGCGCCTCGTCTATACCCGTGTTGTCAAAAATCCACTTAATCTTTGCAATCATGATGTTCTCCTACTAACTTTTTACGCCCGTGCCGCCACAGCGTGGGCACGGTACTGATGCTACCGGTGCCGCCGGCTGCGGTGCTGGAGCAACTGGAGCCGCAGCAACGGGTGCTGGGGCAACTGGTGCTACTGCCTGAGCCACTGGTGCTGGCGCGACCCAACCCTTTGGCGCTGTGATAATGATGATGTGCTTAAACGCTGGGGCAACGTGCTTCTTAGACACGCGCTTTGAGTCGGCAAGAGCGAGGAGAATCTTCTCGTCAATCTTTACGCCGAACTGCTCAGCACCCTTGCCGGAGCGCGTTGGGCACGCCCACTGCCAGCCATCGATTGGGTCGTACACGGCTGAAGTCATATGTCCATACGTACGGGTAGGCTGCTTCTGCTTGACCCACCACCAGCGCTGCCACTTTGCATGCCATGCGGAAACCTCAAGAGTCTTAGGATAGCCAGCAGGCTGCTCAACCCACACGCCCAAAGCCGCGCCGGCCTTGGCAGAGTTGATGACATCGTTCCAGTCCTTTGCCCAGCGGGCATCAGCACCAAGAACCTTTGCTGTCTTTATAAGGTCAGCAAGCGTTGAGCCGTTGTCGCTTACGCCCTGCTTCTCCACAAAACCAGTTGCCTTTGCCTTAGCGGCAATGCCGTCTGCGGCAGAGAAGTCCTTGCCTGGGGCGTACTTAAACGCCCAGGAAACTGCTGCAGCAACAGATGATGGCCCGCAGTCGTCAAGAATGCCGCCCTTCTCTTCGTGGTCCAACTGACTCTTAACCTTGTACTTCATGGTTTCCTACCTTTCCGGGGAGTGCCCCGCTGATGTGGCATATCATACACGATGTAACAAAAGACCTCAAGCCTTTAGCGGCTTTCCAGTTCTGCAATTCTTGCTTCAAGGGCGCTGTTCTTCTGGGCCAACTCCTTAATTGCGCCAACAAGGAAGACTGGTAGTTGGGAATATTGAACACTTTCAATCTCCCCAGTCTCTTCGTTGTATCTGCAAATACGCTTCATGTTATCGCTAATCGCCTCAACCTCTTCAGCAATCAGTCCGGTCATTGAGCCAGTCTCCTCGCTCTTAGTTGTTTCTGGGTTCCATTTAAATGTTACTGGCCTCAACTGCAGAACATCACTTAGCGGAACAGTGAAATCTTCAATATCCTGCTTGTACCTTCTTGCGGAACTAAATCTCGAAATCGTTCCAGCCCCCGAAGTGGTACTAATGTAAAGATCAGATGAACTTGAAGTGACGGAAACGCTGACACGTAGATCCTCAGTCACATAAAATAGGCCTGAGGAATACCAAATTTGCCCATCCGTTGCACTGTCAAAAACAATACCGCTTGTGATAGTGTCACCTACGGTCAATTTCTCTGCTGAGATGTTTGCAAAGGTCGAAGTTCCGCTACCGCTGTAAAAATTGATTTCTCCCACAGCATCTGATTGAATTCCTGCGTTGTACGTCGCGTCTCCTCTTCGGAAAAGAACTCTTGGAGTTGTTCCTGATGTGCCGTGCCGAACGATGAGGTCTCCTCCGGCCGGCTGGATGCTGATATCTCCGGAACTTTCAATAAGGCTTGTTAGCACTCCGCTGCTTGCAGTAAGGTCACCATCAACAGTAAAGGCGCCACTAGTACGAATAACGTTTGTCGCGCTTTGATAAAGGTTGCCACCGCCCGTGTACTTGGGGGTTGCCGTACTGTTGAATACCAATTCGCCATCTGCCGGGATAACGAGGTTCGCTGTGCCAATATTATTAAGACCGGCATTGTTTCCAAGAATCAATGAGCCCGTTGCGACTGCTCCTGCGTCACCTGTTGTTTGCTGGAATCGAGTAAGTCCACCGCCAAGGAATTGCAGGCTCTTGTACGCCGTGAAACTTGTTATCGTGCCGCTCGCTGTTGTACCTGTAGGCATTTGATAAGTGAAACTTACCCCTGGTGTGACAGCAGTGACTTTTGCGTTAATAACATAAAAATTTGCAGGGGTAGTCGCTGTGGTAATAAACATTCCAACAAGAATGTCTGTTCCCGTGTATGTCACTACAACGTTTCCAGTTGTTGTATTTCTTGTTGCAGAATACCCGGCGCTTTTCGCTAGGGTTCCATCGGTAAGAATCAGGGATGCACCCTGGGAAAGGCTCGGTTGAAGAGTTAACTTTCCTGTGTTTGTACTGTTAACCTCTGTGTCTGTTCCTACAATCGTAACGTTAGTTGCTGTAAGGTCGCCTGTGGTTGCAACGCGGAACGGCGCAGAAGATGCAGTGCTGTTTCCAGCAAAGAATGGGAATGTACCAGGAAGCAGTCCAACCGCTGATCCCTCAGTTCCCGCAGTAAGCGACGTTGAACTCAGGGTAAAGCCGCCAATGGTTCCAGAACTTGCCGTTAGTGCTCCGGCATTTGTTACCGAGTAGAGCGCCGATGCGCCACTGCTGCTTGTTGCGCCAGCAAAAAATGCCAAGTCTGTGTCTAGTGCGGTATCAATGATGCCTGCATACTTTGTTGCGCCTAAGTTTGTTATTCGGTCAGAACCAATTGCCCAGCCGCCAATCTGGCCGGCAGAGGCAGAGATTGTTCCAGTAAACGAGCCGCTCGTTGCAGTCACTGCGCCAGTAATGGTGGCGTTGGTAGCCGTAAGCGCCCCTGCGTTTGTCACCGTAAATGTTGCGCCAGTTCCAGTGCTTGTGGTTGCGCCAGCAAAAATTGCAACGTCCGCTGCGTTAGCGGCATCAACAAGGGCAACAAACTTTGATCCTCCGGAGTTGTAAATCTTGTCTGACCCAATAAGCCAGCCGCCAACAGTACCCCCAGTGGCAGTAATATTGCTAGTGGAGATTGTTCCAGTAAACGAACCAGACGAAGCGCTAATGGTTCCGGAGATGTCTACGCCCGTTGCAGTAAGTGCACCCGTGCTGGTCACCCTGAACGGAGCGGTCGAAGCGGTAGAGCCACCAAGCCACAATCGATATGCCGGATCACTAGACGAGAGCCTTGCGACATTGGAGCCCGTTCCGAGGGTAATGTCTCCAGCGCTTGCAATAGTGGTATTCCCGCCGGTGAATGAGGTGGAAGAGAGTGTCCAGCCGCCAACTGATCCTGATGTCGCCGATATTGCGCCAGTGGATGTAACGCTAAATGGCGCAGCCGAACCGGTAGAGTGGCCGAGCCACAGCCTATAAACTGCATCTGTCGGAGATATAACTGCCACATTATTTCCAGATCCAGCAGTTACAACTCCGGCATTTGTAACAGAGAAGTTTGTTGCCGTTAGGGCGTTGCTGTCTAGGCTGCCAATATTAATAGCCCCAGCATTAATAAAGTCAGCGTTAATAGTGACTGCTGCTGTGGTTGCCTCAATAACATTTTCATTTGGGTCTGCTGGGTTTTTTAGGGCAAACTTATTTCCCTCAACGGTCATCCATGCTGCCGTACTTCCGCCATCACCCCCAACCGCCATCTGGCTTCCCAGGTAAACAAAACCGGTAGCACTTGCATCAGATAGTGGACCAGAGGCAAGATCTCCGCTTTCGTAAGTAAAAGTTGTGCTTGTTGGGGTTGAGGCAATGACAAAGTAGCCATTTGCCCATGCTGCAGATCCATATGTTCCTGAGGTGTCAACAAGAATACGTGCACCAACAGTGTACTTATCTGCGTTGTATGCCGATGTAGTTGTAACAGTGACAACTCCGGTTGTTGCTGCAAGTGCAATTACATCGATTGATGGTCCTAGTTCGCCAATTAAGACTTTTCCGCCAAATACCGTAATGTTTTTAGCGCTGACAGCGCCATTAGTGCTGACAGTGAATGGGGCCTCTGATGGATTTGACTGTCCAGCCCAGATTCCGCTAAATGCTGGCGAGGCATTGGTACCGACGCGGACCACATTCTCTCCGGCACCAACCGTTAGTTCGTCGGCGGTAATGCCGGAAACGTCAATAAAGTCGGCGTCAAGTGTTGCGGTAGAGCCGTTCACTTGAAGCACAATGTTACCCGCGTCGTCGCGGATCGTTATGCCGTCCTTGTCCACCTCAAACTGCGGGGCTGTAGCGGTTCCGTCAGAAACAATAGTCATTCCCGTTGATATGGTAATCGTGCCGGCGGTAATCTTGTCGGCATTAATAGAGTCAATGTTAGCGTCAGTAATCGTCGCATTGGCGATCTGCGCACCGCTGATTGAGGCGGTAGTGATGTCTACCCCTCCATCGATCCTGCTTGGAACGCTGCTGGTGGTGTTGTAGGCTACGCCAGTTGCGCCTCCGCTTCCTGGAGTTCCGCTCTCATTGCCCGTTCGGTCTAGGGAGGTAACCGCATAGTTATAGCCAGAAGAGTAGTTTGCAAAATCAGTATCAACATATTGCGTGGCTGAGGTTTCGGCAATTGCCGCATACGCCCCAGTGTTGTGCACCCGTCGATATACCCTGAACCGAGCAAAGTCTGTGTTGATTGCATTGAGCAGCGGTGTCTCTGGGTTATAGAAATCAAACTGCCAGGTAACGGTGTTGCTCTTGAGTCCGGGGGTAACAGTCGTGCTGTACGGCGCCTCGCATGGGGTCTCATCTTGCGGCAGGTCAATCTCGTCGGACGACCACGGGGACTTGTTGTTCGTGTTGTCGATCGCGGCAACGCGATAGTAAAGAGTTCTTCCTGGCTCTGCCTGGAAGGTGTGCACAACGTTCGCCTTCACCCCTGTTGATGCGCTCTGTGAGTCAGAGGTCTGGCTAACGTTTGCTCGCTGTACCTCTGTAAAGTTTTCGTCGTACCCATACTCAACGGTGTAGTGGGCAAAGTCGTCCTCTGGGCTTGGGGTCCACTGTGCGGTCACACTTGCCCTGGTAACCCCGTCTGGGGTCTGCAAAAGTGCCCCTACGGGGGCTGTGACGGCGAGGGACTGCGGCGCCTCTGGGGCAATGGTGTCATTAAGCCTTGCCGTTGCTGCCTGCATGTCGGCAAAGATTTGGGTGACTCCGCGCTTTGTTAGCAGCGGGTCATCGCCAACGGTAACGGTGTAGTAAACGCGATCGCCAAGGAGTTTTGCCTTAATGCCCTTGACCATAAGCGGCTCTGCCGTGTCATCCGCAGCCCATACAAATGGGATAACCTCGCCAACCATTGGCACCTCTGTTTCAAATGTGTCGAACTCCCACGTTCGCTCTGCAATCCCCTTCTCTTCCCAGAAAGAAAGAGCCCGCGTAGATGCCTTGTCGTCATTATCAACAAGGCTATCGTTGATTGCTGCCTCAATAATCTTTCCGCCTGCCTCCCAAATTCCTGGAGCAAAGTCAAAGACCTTGTAGTAATACACGCTGGGCTCAGGGGAGATGGCAGCCCCGCCAGCGGCTGGTGACTGAATGCTGAGTGTTGTTCCCCCCTGCGTTGCCTTAAGCCGCATGGCAAATCGCTTCGTCCCAACATAAATCTTGTAGGAAGACGCGCCAGTAACGGCAGACCACGAGGCGTATAGTTCCCTGTTGCCGTCAATGACATCCTGATCGGTAATGGTCTCTGTGGCGTATTTACAAATAATATCGGTGTCCCCAACGGTGGCAACAACTCGAACGTAATACTTTGCTGCAGCAAGAGTTCCTGCCAAGACTTTTCTAAGAGTCAGGCTAATGTCCGTCTCAACAGACTCAAGTTCGCTCGGGTTATTTGCATCCTTGTAGACACCGTACACAAGAAGTCGGTTAGCAACCTTCGATGCGGATCGTGGCGCCTTTGGCGTTTCGAATGTCTTCATTGGCAGCGCGTAGGCGGTTTCTGATGGGCTGTCAGAGAAGCCCATGCTACCCGTAACCTTCACAACCGAGAAGTCAGTCCAGGCAACCTCGTCTCCGCCGTTGCGCTTTTTCATAAAAACAATTCTTGCCGTTACTGCCGTCGCACCTGCCCGAGCCATTGCCCACGCCTTGCACCATCGCCCGTCGTCTGTTGAGTCAAAGGATATATTTCTTTCAAGGTTATACGATGACCCAACTTGAGTCGTTCCACCCGCGTCGCTGTAGAAGCGCAACTCCGCGTCCCAGTCCAAAGAAAAGTTTGTCTTCGCCCAGCCCTTTACCCTGGCAAAGTAGTACTGGTTTCCTGTTACTGGAATTGCCGCAGTCTTGCTTTCTGCCGTGGTAGCGCCAGCGGTGGCAACAATTGCCCGTCCGTAACCGTACGGCCCGCGATCCTGCAGGACAGAATGCCCCCCGGCAACGGAATAACCCAAAGATGCTGGGCTAGACTCAAATCTTGGGTTATCTACGAGTTCCCGCGCCTGCTTGTTGGTGTAGTGCAGGTCCTTGTTGGCATCAACCCAGAATACGCCGCCCGTCTTTTCAATAATAATGTTGAGCGCCTGCTTGAGCGTTTTGCCACCAAAGGGGCTGGTAAGAACGATGCCGGTCTCAAGCGTTGGGCTGAATCGGTATGACTTCTCTGGGTCGGGGGTGCCATCGTTAAGTTTCTTAGCAGTCTCAACGTAGGAAGTCTGATTGTCGATGCCAGGGTCAAGATCTGGGTCAAGCCCGTTGAAGATGCCTTTATAGTTATCGTTTTCCGAGTCAGATGATCCGCTGATAATGTCGACGTCAATGGAGCCCTTTTGAACCTTGTCCTCAGGGCTGAGATCGCCAGAAACAGCCGGTGCAGTGCTTAGGCTATACGTAGCCGTTGGGCTTGTAACGGTGGCCTTGTAGTACATGTCCTTAACGCCAATGCCAGACTTTGCAAAGACCTTGTAATACGTTGCGCCAGCAACGGTGCTCCAGTTCAGCCGGATTGTCCGAAGTTCTGGATCAGAAACCCCTGGTGGATCAATGTCTGTTGCAGTAAGGTTCTGGCTAACATGTGTAAATATTTCTACAATCTCGTTGCCGGCGTTGTAGGCAACAACTCGGAAGGTGTATGGTCCGGCGGTAAGGGTTGCACCGCCGGCTATAACTTCTGTCGTAAGCCCGCTAATCGTTGGTCGCTCGCCAAGAACTGCGGAAACAGTCGGGGCGTTGTAGTCACGAATAATCAATTCGTCGAGCAGGGCGGTATAGTCCGCGCACTCTATCCTCTGGACAACAAACGCATCACCCTGTCGCTCGGTGTCGACGCTTGAAACAACGCCGCCCCAGAGGGTGCGCACTACCTCATAGTGACCACTAACTAGCGCCCACTCCTGGACTTTTACTTCTGTCCTGTTGGCTATATCGATAAAAAATGACGGATCATTTACTGCGTCCACCATGCCTAGAGAAACATCGGTGTAGGCGTCTAGACCATTACCGCTTGTGCCCCAGGAAGCGTAGTCATCGTATCGTGTGGTGGAAAGGTTGAGCATCGTGAATATATCGAAACGGAGGGCGGTGTTCTGCTCAGTCGCCTGCTGCTCCCACTGCAGGGACTGATAGTCAACGCGCTTGCTGACGTCGATCCAAATTTCCTCTTGGATGGCCGTAGAGGTCTGGGGGTACCCAGGCCTGTATTGCATTAAGACCCTAATCTGGTTAGGCATCCGGACTCTCCATGTTACTTAACGCTGCTTCCTGCTTGAAGTGCAATCAGTCTAGCAAGTTCTGCTGCCAACTGTTGCGCATCCATACCGCTCGCGTTGCTGACGGTGATGTTGAAGGTGTTGTTTGCGCCAGCGGTTATGGTGGCGGATGTTGGCGTTGTACTGGTTGCCAGGCCCGTGGCAAGGGTTGCATTAACGCCGAGGCTCGCACGTGCGGCGGCTGCTGCGGCTAGGGCAGTAGCATACTCGTTAACTTTGCCTGTGGCAAGGGAGAATGAAGATGCGGTCTGCCCCATTGCTGCGGTCAAGGCATCTGCGCCCGTGACCGACTGCTGATTGAAGGAACCAAGAGGGCCGCTCAACTCTGCGGCGTATGACTTGATGCTGTTCATGCTGCTCTCAAAGGCATCGCGCGTTGCGGCGACAGCCGTGGTTACGGCTTCAATTTGTGTCTTTCCAAACTTCAAGTTGCTGACTGCCCCAGTCCCAGAAAGGTCGTTCGGATCGAAGTCTGCACCAAACAGCAACTTATCGAGGCTGGTCATCTTGTTTGGGCTGGACATCACGTTATCAATCTGGTCCATGACATCCTTAAGGCTCTTTGCAACGCCGCTCAATGTTCCAATTCGATCATCGCTTGAGTCGGCAAACTTTGCGTACTGCTCAACGTCGACAGAGAGCAGCGCCTGTCCGTAGGTGTCTCGGAGAACGTCGCGCATCTTCTTAATTGCTTCGTCGCGTTCGGCGTTGTCTTCAAAGGTCTTCCCAAGGGCATTGAAGTATTCGGTAAACTGCTTGTCGGTAACGTCTGCCTCTGCAAGGTTGGCGATGTTGATATCTACGCCCGTTGCCTGCTCAAAGTCGTTGAGGCCCTGCTCCAGGGTTCGCTGCGCAAGAATGGCAGTCTTCTGGGCGGTGGTGAACGTGTTCTTTGCAGACACAAGCGACATCAAGTACTGGTAGAGGGCGCCCTGCTCGGCATTCAGTTTAGAGATACCCAGTGACCCGCCACCCTGCTTGTTAACAACTTCTGTTAGGTACGAAAGAATGTTTCCAGCACCGGCGTATTCCTTCCCGGTCTGATCGTCTTTATATCTAAACCCAGCCATTCTTGCCTCATTAAGGAACGTCGCCGCCAGGCCGCTTTCTTCAGTGTTTCCCTGATATATCTTCAAAACTTCTGCAACATTGGCGCCAGTTACCGCAGCGCCGCCGTAGGTCAGGTCTTTAATTCCCCCAGTAAACCCTCCACCCTTTGCTTCGAATGGGTCTTTGCCGTTGTATACGGTTCCCCTTCCGATTGAACCCAGCGCCTTGCTTAGCGCGTCACCCTGCGCGGCCTCGGCAAGCGCCTTCATTTCAGAAAGTTGCGCAAGCAGATCTTCTTGCTCAGTTGTAATGTTTTCATTGGCAGCAAGAGCAGCAGCAATTGCGTCTCGATTCGACGACTCAAACGCCGCGAGTTCTTGCTCTGCGTTTGTTGCCATTGTGATGTCTTGCTCGCCAGTCAAGTTGCCGCTTACGGCGTCAACCATGGAGTTAATAGCGGTTTCTTTTCTTGCGGCAGCCAAAAGTCCGTTGTACTTAGAAATTAAATTTTTCTGAGCGGTTGTTCGTTTATTTGCTGCGATTGCTGTGTACTTCTTGTACAGTTGTCCAGTGGTTTGAACCTTGTATTGCTTCTGAAGGGCAATTGAGATTGCGCTGTTGCTGTAGTCCTTAAACGCAGTGTTTGCCCCCGTTGACCTTTCGCCACTTGCGTTCATCTCATCAAAGTTCTCACCAAGCATTGTCATTCGGAGCGCGTCGTTCATCTTTCCGGCCATCTTCTCGTCGCCGTTCAGGACTGACTGCGCAAAGTCAAAGCGGCTATTCAATCTGGTCAAAGCGGCGTCATAGATGGCCTGAGTCGCCTCAGAGGAAGCACTGTACTGCTTTTCGTATCGCTCCTTTTCGTCGGAGATCACCTTAAGTTCTGCGTCGCGTTGCTGGTCAATATAGAACTGCTCAAGGGCTTGCTTGGAGTCGTAGAAGGACTTGGCTGCCTCAAGCGGGTCTGCGCTGGCAGAGCGCATCTGTAGGCCAGAAATCTGCAACTGAGCCTGGAGATTCTCCTCTGTCTGGATGTCTGAACGCTGCTTGTAGCGCTCGTTGATGCGCTTCTCCTGCTCGTCCAGTTGCTTGACGTACTCATCGTGGGTGCGCTGTTGCTCCTTGCGCATGCGCTCATATGCTTTTCCGGCAACGCTGGAGATCTTGTTGAGAAGGTCAAGGCTCTTCTCAAGGGCCTTGTTTGCGGCCGACCCACCGTCACCACCAAGAATAGATCCTGGGTCCTTGGCAATCAGTTTCTTAATCTCGTCGATTTCTTTCTTGGTCAACTTCATCGGGTTGGCCTTGGCGGCATCCTCCTGGAACTTTGCAGCCTGCTTTGTGAGGGTGGCAATCTCTGCCTCAACTCTGCCGGCATCGGCGCCAAGACTCTGCATGCTCTTGCCTGCGTTGTTGAGGGCGGCCTCTGTGGCAATCACTTCGGCGGTCCTTCTCCCACCCGATTTGAGGATTGCATCGTCGTACTTTCCTCGGGCTACTGCAAAGTTGTTGGCTGCTTCCTGCTGTCTTAGTTGGATATCGCCAAGCACAACTTTCTTTGCGCCAATCTCTAGAATGATGCCTTCCGCCGCTGCCTCAGCAGCCTGTGACGCAACCATCGAGAGCGCAGCGCCACCGTTTGCTTCAATGAGCCGCTGCTTGAGAAGCAGTATCTTCTGGAGTGCTACGTTGTTCACAAGTTCCTTGTCGCTAATGGCGAGACCGGCAGCCTCGGCAGCCTGCAGCGCATCTCCGACTTGAAGGCTTACGGTTTGCGTCTTATATGCCTTGTCTCGCGTCTCCGTATCTTCCTTAAGAAGGGCAAGTTGTTCTGCTGTTGCTTTTGTGCCAGCCGCAACAGCAGCAGCAAGCGCTACCTGATTCGTTGTTCTAAAGTTTGCATACGCCTTTTCCGCCGCGACGCCTTCCGCAACTTCTGCGGCGGTCGCACCCATTGTGGCCAGTCGGATTTGTAGTGTTGCAGTAAGGTCCTTGTACCTAGCGTCTGTCCTGGCCTTCTGCGCAGCCGTAAGTTTCTTTAGTTCTTCCTCTTCGGAAACAGTAAGCAGGTTTTCTGGTCCATATCTAACTAGGGCTGAGTCGTCAGTTCCTCCCAACTGGTCCCTCCCAAGAGCAGTGGAGTCAATTCCTTGCTGGATGTATCTTGCAGGAAGGGCTTGCGCCTGGATCTCTTGCAGCAAGCCAATGCGTGCATCGCCACCAAGTTTCTGATAATTGGCATCTGCGGCTCGATAGGCTGCCCGATCTCCCGCGTACTGATCGAACATCTTGTAGCCGGCCTCGCCGCCGTAGCGCTCCATCATCTCAAGACGGGTTAGCGTCATGTCAACCTTTGGCATCAACTCATCACCACGGGTCCTTGCCTGAACGCCGATGCGCAGCGTATCCTTGACGAGTTGCATGAATTCTGCGTCAGTGGTGTCCTTAGTGACCTTGCTGTAATCGAAGCCGAGTTCCCTGAGAGCGTCTGCTGGGTTAGAGAATCCAGAGGCCGCCGTCAAGGCTCTGATGTCTGCGGTCTTTAGCAGGGTTTCTAGTTTGGTAAAGCCGATTCTTGTCTGACCTTCCTCAACGGTTTTGCCGTCGGCCCCTGTTACCCCAGCCTTTACGTCTTCTGCAGAATACGTTGACCTGCCAAAGTCTGGGGTGTCAAACCGCTTAATAACCTGCGAACCGCTGTACAACTTTGGATCAATAAGTGTTCCGAATAGGCCAAGTGGCGAATTTGCGGCGGCAATCTCAAGTTCTTCTATTGTTTTGGACAGTTCCTTTTCTGCGTCCGTTAGTTCTGCCCCTGCAGCGTTTTTACCGTCAATTAACTTAAGTGTATCTTCGTTTTCCATTCGTAGGAGTGCTAGTTTCTGCTTGGCAAGAAGGGTTTCCTCACCAGAGTATCTAGCAAGGGTTTCATAGTCCATACCGGCATTCATGAACTCTGCTTGCTTTATGTCAAATGCGTTCGATCCGCTTCTGCTCCTTCTTTCGTTTTCAAGGTTTTTTCGCATTGCCGCAATTGCTTCGGGAGTTGTTTGAACATCTTCGTTTGTCTCTAGTTGATCAATGAAAGATTTCTTTTGCTGATATTCTTCGTCGCTCATGATGCCGGCCTTACGCAGGTCGCGCTCGTGATTTAACTTGTCTTCGGCTTCCGCTCGATCCTCCTCAGGAATCCCTGTGCTTCCGGTTCTAATCTCTTGAATCCTTCGTTGGTATTCTTCTTCGCTCATCACGCCCATGGAGGCAATGCTCTTCTTCTCGCCAACTGTGTATGCGCCAAAGATGGTGGAAAGGAGATCCTCATCAGTTGGGTCTGTGGTAATTCCTGGGATTCCCCCGCCCTCTTGTATGAACCCTGCTCCGCCGCCAGCAAATTTCTCTCGGGCAATCTCCTTTGCTTGCTCTTCCGTAAAGCCAAGGATCTTGGCCTCTTCCATCAAGGCCTTCTTCTGCCTAATGGCCTCTTCAGATCCAGCAATAGCCTTATCAATGGCATTTCCAACCAACTCAGCAAGTGCTCCGCCAATCATTCCGCCGAGGGCAGCACCAACACCAGGAATTGGAATAAGCGCCTGACCAAGCATTGCCCCTGCAGTTGTTCCGATGCCTTGCGCCATCGCCTGGAATGGACCAGCCTTCTGCCTGAAGACATTAGTCATTTCCTTTGGCAGCATCTCCATAAGCGGCCCAATGATTGGCGCCGTCATAATTGGCGCCATTTCCCCAGCAAGTCTTCGTGCACCAGACGCAAGCCCTGCGGCCACACCGGCCATGCCTATTGCCTTAGACATCCCTCGCATCTTTTGCGCTATGCCGCCAAGGGGTCCCCTTAGCCGCTCGCGCTTCTTGAGTTCCTCTGCACTTACCTTATTTGGACCAAGCGCACCGGTCTCTTCGTCTACGTAATAATATTCCCCATCCCTGGTGTCAATCTCGGCAAGACCAGTCTTCCCGCCGCCGCGCTCAGTCCGCTTGAGCGCCTTCGGCATCTTGTCTTGCACTTTCTTGAACAAATTACCCGCCGCTTGCCCAACCTTCCCGAATATGCCAACCGTGCTCGCCTTAATCGCCGCATCCCCACGAGCGTCTCCAAGAATGCCCTTAATGAACTGCTCTTCCTCTTGCTTGGTGGCAAAGACCTTGCCCTCTGCGTACCTCTTAAGCACCTGAGACATGACAATGTTTTGTACATTTTCTGGCAACTTCTTAATGCCAGCAGCAACACTTGATGGAATGTTGATTGCCCGATCTGCAAAGTCATCAACCTTTAGTTTCTTCGCCTGAGTTGGGTCTACAACGTTTTCCGGCAAGGCGGCGATCTGCTTGTCCGCATCAGCCTGCGTAAGTTTCCCTGCGGCAACCTGACTCTGTATTGCGTCAGTTTTTGTTTTGTCTCTTGTCATTATTGGAACGCCGGCCTCGGCAAGACCACCAACAATCGACATATTGTCTGCCTGACTTCGGCGCGTATCGTCAATGCTTGCCTCTAGCGAAGCAATCGCCTTTGCGCCCTGATCTTGGTCCATTTCCTTGGACTCCACTTTCTTCCTGATCTCTTCAATTCTTGCCTTGGCTGCAACAATCTTCTTCCCTGCTGCCTCAAGTTGCGCAAACGTCTCGTTAAGAATCGTAGAAGTTTCCCTCTGAACAAGAACGGCACTCATCATGTTGTCTAGCGAGTAGGCACCGGCATCGTCATTGATCCCCTCTGTGTCTGTCTTGCCAAGGTCAAGACCAGCAAATCGGAACATTCCGGAAGCAGACCCTTGCTGTCGAAGCCTTGAGGCCTCTTGCAGGTTCTGATATTTAGCCTTCTGATCATCATCAAGGGTTCCGGCGGCAATGGCATCCTTGTTGTCTTTTTCAAACTGTGCCTTCTTCTCATCGGCAAGGTTGAGGTAGTCGTATGTTCCCTCGATGCCCTTGTTAGTAATAACCGGCGAAGTGTGTGGAGCCCCACCCTCGCCGTGTGGCATGTAGAACCCCTCACCAAAGTTTGGCTTAAGGGTATTCTGCATTTGATCCGTTGCTCGTTGGCGTGCGCGGTCGACAGAGAGAAGCCCGATATTTCTTCCAAATACTGTCGTGCCCTCAAGTGCGCGCTGGGCAGCCCTTCCCTTAAGGTCGGTCATGCCGTATGAATTAATCTTCTCGCCCTCGCCCCACCTTACTGCGGCCTTAGACTTATCTGTTGTAACCATGTTGTCTTTATCAAGTAGTTGGCCACGATCGTTGGTCTTAAAGTCTTCCGCCTCAATCTTTGCTCGCTTAAGTTCGTCGTATGCGGCGGCAGTCTTCCTAACCTTGTCGATCTGTGAGTCAATTGCACCGTTAACGCTTCCCCATGCGTCATGAAGGCCATTCATTACCTTGCCAATGAGCGTTCCGGCAATGTTGTAGGCCATCATGGCGGTCTTAAATGCAATAAACAAACCAACGATAACCCCAAGCGGACCAGCAATTGGTGTAATAATCTTTAACAGAACGGACATCGTCATAAGGAATATGGTCAGGAGCGGCATCAGGGCGTTGATCGCCACGGAGAGCCCGGCAATAAATCCAGTCATTGCCCCGCCGCTAAACGCTTCCAAGATAGTCCCAATGCCCTCACCAATAACCATGATCAACTGCTCAATCGCCGGCATAAATGATTTTACAAAATCACCAACAAACAGCGTATTGTTCTTAATCGCCTCTGCAATCCCAGAGATAGCAGCAACAAGCACAGTGACGGTTGCAATGAGCGGGTTTGACGTAATTAACTTGGAGAAGAGGCTAAACGCCAAAGAGGCAACAGCGAGTCCCCTGCCAACATCGTTTGCAAGAATGTCGCCAATTAACTTTAGTCCTGGTCCAAGTTTCCCAACAACTCCGATAACTGCCGCGCCGAATGAGTTTGCCGAATCGCCTGCAGAGGCAAGGCCCTTAACGAAGACGTTAATAAAGATTTGCCCAACGGCTTCAAGCGCTGGCCCGAATGAAGCAAGCGAAGAAATGAATGTCTGCATGCTGGTGCGCACGTCATCAACAAACTTGGTAATCTCGCGCGACTTGAGCATGAACTGACCAACCTCAACGATGGTGTCTCGAACGGAGTTGAACAGCGGCTGGAATGCCGTTGCCATGAAGTTCTGAGACAAGTCCGCAATCGTCGAAAGCGCACCGGTCATTGTCCTTGAGAGTCGATCGGCAGATCCCTGGTACTGCTTATCCATTCCCTCGGTGATTGCTCGCGCTGCCGTAGAACCAATCAAGAATCCGCGCTTTGCAAGGTTTCGGATCAGGCCTTCTGCTCGCTTTGGATCTTCAAGGGTTCTAATCATCTCGTCGATGCTGCCGAATGACTTCTTAAATGATGCGCTATTGAGCATTCCCTGGAGCCTGTCAAACTCTGCTGCCGTCTCTTCCGGGATATCCTTCATGGTCCCAAGTGCGCGCATCTTCATTGCCGTAAGGTCCATCAACAACTTCTCGGAAAGCATTCGGTAGCCAGCAATACCAGCGTTTGCCAACTGCATCATGTCGTTCTGATAGACGCGACCAGCAGAGTTCATTTGTCCAAGCGCGTAGGCAATTCGGTCAATCTTCTCGTCTTCACCACCAAGGGCTGCCACGGCGTTGGAGATAGAGTTGATCATTCCAGGAATTTCGGTCGCCTCAAACCCGAACGCCTTCATCTTAAGTGCGGCCTCTACGAGTGGCTTAAACCTAAACGGCGTGACGTTTGCAATGTTCCTAATCTCCGCGACCATGCCCTCGGCGGCGCCCTTGGTGTAGTTGATGGCGTCAGAGAACTTAACCGCCTGCTCTCGCATGAAGCCAATTTGCACACCGGCCTCATTGAGTTTTGGAACCAGTGCATTGCCAACTGCTGCTCGCGCCTGAAGTGTGTTGGCAAAGAGCGTATTGAATCCAACGGTTGTGTTTTCAAGAACTTGGTTGAATTGGAATACACCGGACTGCAGGTGCTCAAAGATTCCGCCGATCTCTCGGCCCATCTGCTGCAAGACAAGGAAGGTTGCTGCGCGACCAACCTGAGTCTTTACTGTCTTAAGAATACCGACGTTAGCGTCGGTTAGTCTCTGCAGGGTCTCGGTCGCAACCTGCGCCTTCTTGGCGGAATCTTCCAGTGACTTGCCGAATTGACTGTTAGAACCAGCGGCATGGACAATGGCTGGGCTAAGTTCTGCAAAACGATTCTGCAGTGCTGCCAAATCGTTGACGCCCCTAGAAATTTTTTCAGTATCAGGGATAACGGCACGAATCTTGCGCCAGTCATTGCTTGGGTCGTCTGGCGGCATGCCTCCGCCAGTGGCGGTTGGTGGCTTACTTCCGCCTGCGCCGCCCGGCGCATTGCCGGCAGCAACAATTTTTTGCTGATCGGATGTTGTTGTTCTTGTTAAGAATGATGCTGTCTCCCGCGCTTCCGATGAAACGTTTTGCAATGACGCTGCAAGAGCCTCAAGGTCAACTTCTCCCGTTGCCGCCTGCGACTCAAGTCCTTGTAGCGCCGCTTGAATGCGCTGCAGAACACCAGAAACATCAGCGACTTCTTCTGGGGACATGCCAGTGAGTTTTGCCCCAGACTTAACTCGAGCGTCTGGAGTTGTGCCTCTTACATCAGATGGAAGCACTGCTCCCGGGTATCTCGTCCCTCCCTGCTTTAGCGCGTCGGTGCCACTTGCCATTTCTATTGCGTTTATTAAAAACTCTAGTTTTCTTCCGATACCGCTTGGATCACTCTCAAGAAATTGTGCCTTATCCTTTGCGGTCATCCCAGATGTATCTTGCCCTCTTTCTGCTATTTTTTTGTCTGCAATAGCAAGGGTCTCATTAAGAAGATCAATGATTGGGGCAAGTTGTTCTGGGATAATTTGTTTCTGTAGGATTACATCTTTATTATTACGTTCGGCTTCATCATTCGCTGACCCCCTCTTGACTGGCGTGAGATTCACTTGCTCTGCCCGGAGCGCCTCACGTGCCCCGGTAAGAGTTCTTAGTTCGGCGTGGAGCGAGTCAATTTCTTCCGTTACTGGGGCGATTGCCGCCTGGAACTCAACAAGAGCCTGCCTGGCGGCCTCAACATCTTCGGGAAGCGGCTCACCCACTCCGTAATCCGGCTCTTCAGCGGACCTTGCTTCTATATATCCACGAATGTCTTCTATGGTTTGCCGTGGCGCGTCTGCCCCCAAGACATTGACTGGAGGGAGTCCAACCTTCGAAGCAAGATTCTTATTATTGCCATAGTTCTCAACTCCAAGGGCGTGCCTAAACCGTGCAGACTTCCCACTAAATACCATGTCCCTTTCGGTAAAGGCGTTATCCTCGTCTGGCTTAAATCCTTCAGAAATTAACCTCTTGTATTCTTCTGATTCAGGTCCATAAACTTCAGGTACATACTCGTTTGCGTATTCGCCAGTTTTTGTACGCTTTCTTCCTGGCTTCGTTCGCCTAAACCTTGCCTCGCGCTGCGCCATTTCCCTGTCTGTATCTAGTTCAATAGCAACCACTTCATCTGCTAGTTCTTCATTTTCCATCTGCATAAGGACGTCGAAAGCGGCCCGAAGTTTATCTTGTGCGGATACTGCGGCCCCCCTTCGAGCGGAAAACGCTGCACTAATCTTTTCCTGCAACTCTGCTCGCTTCGCGTCAATCGCAGCAATCTCGGCTTCAATCTCTTGGACCTTTGAGACCGAGTCAGTGGTCGCAGCAGTGGCCGCCTCTGTACCGGAGCCTGCAGATACGGGTTCTGGTGCCCCCTGAACGCTTGCCGCCTGCTCCTCTACGGCCGTGGCAACTTCCTCAGTTGCGACAGCGATCTCTTCCTTTGCATCTGCAACTCGCTCGGTAGCGTCCTCGGTGCGCTGGTCTGCAGACTTAATCTCCTCAACAATCTCTGAGGTGTTTGACGTGTCGTCGTCTATGAAGCCATCTTCGGCGTATTCGTCTTCGTCAAAGTCTTCAAACAGGCCAAGTTCGTCTTCTGCTGCCTGAGCAATTTTTTCTGTAGCCTCGGCCTTCCCTTCGGTGGCGTCTGCAGCGGCAGTGGTTGCCTGCACAACTCCAGATGCAGCAGCAACGCGTCGGGCAATCTCATCGCTGGCAACGCCTGTAAGTTCCAAGAATTTGGCGTAGTTGTTCTTTGCCTGTTCGCTAGATGGGTCGTCTTGAATCTGCTGAATGAGCGTCTTTTCAAATTCTGCATCGTCTACGCTGCCGCCGCTGTCGCCTGCCGCCATTGGCATTGTTTCCGTTTCTGGCCTTGGTGGCTCCTCGCTCCAGCCAATCTCGTCTCCCAAGTAGGTTCGTTGCGTGGACATTGCATCGGGATTCTTAATCCCGGTCTCTGGGAATGCAGTTGCCCCGTAACCAGCGCCAGTTCCACGACCCTGCGTGGCATCGGGGGTAATCTCCGCAAGCGACTGCTGCTTCCTTGTCTTGCCAATTTCCATGGCACGACCAAGCGCCGCCTTTCGACCCTTATCGTCACCTTCGAGATAGGGGATTCTTTGCGTAATGTCGATTGCAACCTTGTCACCCTCAACCCAAGAGCCAAGATAAATTTCCTGACCCTCGGCAAGAAGTGTTTTAAGTTCAATAGCGTTTTCTGCAATAATCTTCTGAACAGCGGCTTGGAATTTCTGCCTACGGCGATCATTTTCCTGTTTAATCTCTTCAATCTCTTCGTCTGAAGCATTTCCTGGGACCGTAAGCGGCACTACCTCTGAGGCGGGAACGTTCAGGTTGTACCGCTGCATTCCGCCAACCATGAACCCTGTCTGCGGCGTGTTTTCAGTTACGGTTGGTGATCCATCTGCAGAGCCCTGAAGCCGGTAGGAGGCGCCCTTGTCCGGCATGACGTCGGAAAACATGGTCTTTGACGTTGCGGTTGATATTGATCCAGCGCCAGGAAGCCTGCTGGCAATTTCGGTCTCAGACTCTTCTGGCACTCCTCTGAATCCTACGGACGAGGCGTACTTACCAGCCTTGGTATTTGACCTGGCAGTTGCTTGCTTAGCCATTTCGACCATTGAATATGCGGCTGCAATGATTCCCGATGAACCAAAACCATCATTTCCTAGACTTACTTCTTTCTCTTCCTTGTTGTTTACGTATCCGCCCATGATTCGATAAGCCTCTGCCATTGCCTCATATGGTGAGTTGTTTGCGTAATTGGTCAATACGCTTTGAATGTGCTCGGGCTCAATGCCCATCCGCTCCATTCTTGCCACAAGGGCGGCCCGCAAATCCGCATGGGCATTTGCATCGTACGGGCTGGTGAGAGTGTGCCCAACTTCGTGCGCGGCAGTTCCGCGAATATCTCTTGCGATTCTTGCTTCAGAAAGTTTTGTTTGACCCTTGCGAACAATCCTTCTCGGGACTTGGATTCCACGAACAACGCCGCCGCCGGTATATCCAATTGGTCCAGCAAATCCAGCAACGTTTGAGATCAACCCGCCGGTGCCCCCCTGCGAAGATGGGGACTCTTCCGGGTCGCTAGATCCATACGATACGAATTGAGGCGTTGTAATTGCTGTTAATGCATTTCCAGCAATACCGTTTCTTTGAATCTCTTTTGCAACAACTCCCGCAACAGCCGTTGCATGGGCATCGTCTGTTAGTTTTTCTCCGAGGTGCGTTGTTGATACAAGTTGATCTCCGCCGTCTTCTGTTTGCACTTTTCCAATAGATATTCTTACCCCGGCTTTATCAAGCGCCGCAAGAACCGCTACTGCTGCCTCCCTGGAGACCATGAGAAGGCCCTGCTCTGGTCGCTGCGGACTCTTGTCGGTAAGTTTTGTAATTGGGTTGCTTCTTGTTTCATGTTTTTCCAACCCGCCCCTCCCGTAAAGCCCTTCGGGATTGTCTTGAATCAATTGAGCCACGAGGGTTGCCGGTAGGGCGTTAAACGCCAAGGCATTTATTGCCTGGGGGCCGAAGGAGTCCAAATCTTCTATTGTTCTAATCCTCTTAAATTGCTCCGCCATACCGACTTCGATATCCATTTCTTCTTCGTCTGCATAGCCCGCCTTTAGGCTTGCCTCGAGGTCTTCCACTACTGTTCTGTTTTGCGCATCAAGGTTAATGTCTGATGGGCGAATTGCCTCGGCCTCTCGGTTCATTTCCTTAGAGACGCCGCCCATTCCCTCTTCTTTGTAAGCCATTGGCTCCGGCCCGGAAAGCCCACCAGATGCTCTTGCCCTTCGCATCTCGGCAATGCGAAGGGTCGACTCAGCAACAGCCAACTTTGAGGAGGCGAGTGATGCGTCTGCCTCTTTTGCATCGGCAACGTCTGCCAATTCCGCGTCACCACGTGCGCTGGTGTCAATTTCCCCCTCTTCAAATAGGTTATTAATGTTTTCCGCAAGCCCAAGAATTACCTCTTCGAGCGCAAGTACCTTTTCGACAAAGCCAACAATCTCCCTAGACTTCGTAAGGTCTTGTACCGTCCTGCCAGAACCCTGAATTACTTCACCCTTTTCGTCAGTCTTAAAGCCAACGACAAATGACTCCGTAGCCATTTGCTTCAGTTGTTCAAGTGAAATATCCTTTCCAATTGCCTGAGAAACTTTCTGGCGAATTTCTTCCTGGACGTCAGACTCAAGTTTCTTTGGGCCTTCGTATCCTGGCTCAAATTGTCGCTGATACCTTGAGGGAACTGCTGGGATTACCTCACCAGTCGCCTCATCAAAGCGCGCGGCCTCGCCGTACAACTCCCTGCTGATTACCCCCGCCCTCTTGGTTGGAATTCGCTCCATGCGGAGCGATGGGACGTTCTTGCTTGCCGCATCTGAAATCTCCTTTGCAAGCGCTGGATCACCGATGAGGCCAATGAGATCTGCGGGAATCAAATCTCCACGAGCAATGAGTTCGGCAATAAGCGCTGTGAGTTCCTTCTTTGCGGCATCAGCATCTCGCCTGCCGGAAGTCATAATCTCCGTAGCAAGCCCGCTGATTGCCTGTGCAGATAGGGCAATGCTTTCCGGTGCGCCCCGACCGCTTCGCGGAAGCCTTGCTGCCCCGCTTCCTGGCTCGTCGCCAGTTTGAACTTCGCCAAACCTTTCCATACCAGCAACAACAGCATCTCCACCAGATTCGAGGGCCTTGGTGATTGCAATCAGTTCTCGCGCCAAAGAAAGTTTTGCGTCCTCATCAAGTGAGTCTGTTTTTCTAATAACACCGGCCTCAGATGCGGCGAATCCCCCGCCCGCTGGGACCGCCCTGCCAATAAATTCTGGCGAGAACAGTCGCTGAACAGCAGGGTCTTTTGCCAGTCCGTCAAACTGTGCCGTCAATGAGGCGATCGCTGCTGCTGCCGCAGGGTTGCTGCTCTTTAGTTCTGCGATCTGGTCGTACGCAACCTTCATCAGCCCAAGGTTTGAAGAAAGGTCATCAATATCGCTTTGCTTTACCGACTTCCCCTCTGCAAGTAGGGACGCCATGTCCGCCGTCAATATCTTGGTGGACTCAAATAGTTCCTTCAAGAACTGGATTGCCGCCTCTGCCTCCGCAGGCTTGATGCTAGTCGTATTCATTGCCGCGCCGGCTTCTGTATTGCTTACAACCCTCTTTCGCCTAAACAGATCAAATACTGGGTTCTCTGGCAATCCCGCAACGCCAACGGTTCCCTCAACCTGCTCAGCGGCCCGATTGCCATCAGGGGAACTTGACCTTTCTTTATTTCGACCCGCAAGTGCTGATCCAGAAACTCCAGCAAAACCAAATGGAACTCTTGCTGAAAGGCTTCTTGCCCGGCGCCTCTGCCTAATTGTTGATTCACTTGTTCTACCGGCCAGCAAGTCCAGTGGGTCAGCGCCACCCATTCTCTTGTCGGTAATGCCAAGAATCTCAAAGAACCGTGAAGTCCCAGCCATAGGGTTATCAACCTGTGCCTGCAGTTCCCGTAGCGCTGCTTGCGCCGCAGCAAGTTCCTGCGCCGCTTCGGTAGCGCGCTGCTCGGCGTCGTCTAGCGTTGCCCGAATAATGTCTTCTTTGCTTCTTCCCGTTGCTGCTGATTCGGCATCAGCACGACCCAGTACGCCAGCCTTTTCAATTGCACGGTCCATATCTGATGATGTTTGTCGGCCGCCAGCGCCTCCCGGAAGGCTTCTGTTGTCGCCGCTTAGTTGCGCTCCAATACCTGTGCCGTTAAAAGTGTCCTCAACCTCTTTGAAAATTAGATTTGCTATCAGGGCGTCAGCGTCTTTTGGCTTAACATCATCGCCAAGAATCATTGCCTTAAGGGCTCTTCGGATTGCCCCCTTGAGCGTGTTTATTTCTGGTCCGGTTAGGCCCCTGCCCTCGTCCCGAAGGATTTTGTTTTTAGCCACGCCAGCAAGGCGCTTTGCGGCCTCGTCGATAAAGGCATCGTCAACCGCCGCAGATGACCCCTTTCCAGGGCCGACCATTGCCGCGATTTCGTTATAGGTTGCGTCAAACTCTTCGGCAATGATTTCAATAGCCTCTTCTCGGGTGAGGGTTTTCATAACGGGTTCTTGTGTTATTACTTCCTCACCGTCGACTATAGTTTTCTTTTCCTTAAAAACTTGGTTTCCCTGTTCGTCCATCACTGCTACCTGTTCCTTCATAAACAGGGCGATTTGCCGCTCGTAGAACTCGATTGTTTTTCTTTCCTCCGCGACCGTAAGCCTTGTTCGATCTGACTTAATCTCTTTTGCTACATCATCGCCCTCCTCGCCGGTGCCGACCGCAGATCGACCCGACCTATCCGCTTCACGAACTACCTCTGTCGCGTCGTAAGAGTCATCATCCCCCTCAGTACCCCCGCGCGGAGTGGCGCTACGGACCCCTCTTGACTCGTCTCGCATCTCCAACTCGTCTTCCCCAAGAACATCTTCGGCGGCGGCTCGTACGGCGCTGAGTCGGTCCTTTGCCTCTTGCGCCGCTCTTGTTAGTTCAAGCAGCCTCCTTGCGGCATCGTCCCTCTCTGCGCGCATGGTCTTGAGGTCTTTCTCTATATAGATGCCCTGAGCGTCAAGACCGCTTGGCGATGTCTTGCCGCTTGACGCACTCGCTGCTGATGAGCCTCTCTTAGATGCGCGCGCTCGCTGCGCTCGATCAAACAGTGGGCTTGAGGATTGGCGCTCAGTAATAAGTTCCTGTGCCAATTTTGCCGCAGCACCAGTTCCTTGCTGGGAGATAAAGGAACGGAACTCCTCGATAGTTCCCGCATCAGGAGCGGAGCCGGTCTCCCTGGTTATTCTGGCAATTTCTGTTTGCAGCATCCGATCGGCAATAATCTTCTTCAACTTTGCGGGGTCTACTGATTTTGGCAACTTCAACCCATCAAGCGGATCAGCGCTTAGGAAGTCAGATAGTTCTCTTGTGTATGTAGATTGCCTTGCGCGCGCGGCGGTGAGAAGTCGGGAATTTTCTTCAAGTCGGCGCTCAACTTCCTTGATGTATTCTGGCCCGAGTCCGGGGATCTTGGTCCTGTATATCCTTGGGTTGTCATCTCCTGCGGCAAATCGACGCTCGACGTCCGCTTTTTGCTCCGCTGGGCTTAATGCGCTCTCGTTGTCTCTTGCAATTTCAAGATTTCTTTTAAGGATTGCTTGCTCTTCTATTAGGCGTTGTGCCTCTTCATTTGCCTTCCTGGTCGCCTCACCAACTTCTCGCAAGCGGGACTCACGATCTTTAGCAATTCTGATTGCCTGAGACTCATCGCTAGTCTGAGTACCGAAAACCCGCCTCTGGATTTCCGGGTCCCTTCTTGCGTCAGAGGCCGCATCGGAGGCTCGGCGCTCAAGGTCTGCAATTCTTTGCCTCTCGGCGGCAAGGCGACGTCTTGAACCTTCCCTGCTAATGCCCTCCCGCATTTGGCCTGGCTCCCTCTCAAGCCGAGATGATTTTGTACTTATGGTGTTGCGAACGCTATTGATTTCTTGATCAATAGACTTTCGAATCTCACCGGATGCATTCCTTAGCGCGTCCCGGATGCCGGGACTGGAGGCAAGTCCCTTAATGTCGGCAATCAATGCCGCCTCAATCCCCTTCAGGGGGGAGCCAGAACCCCTCGATCCAAGAAGGGTGGAGATGAAGTCTTTTGCCCCGACGCCATCTCCGTCGGTCATTGTCTTTATTGCTCGGTCCCTAAATTCCCTCAGGACGGCTAGGCGGCGATCAACCTCTGCCTTGAGTTGCGCGTTGCCAGGGTCTGATGCGGTTACGCGCTTAAGTTCTTTTTCGAACTTTGCAAGCCCGAGAAGAATGTTATCAAGTTCTCCCGAGAAATCATCTGGCTTCAAACCGTCCTTTCCAAGGCCGGTTGCAAATGATTCAAGCCCCGGGCCGACAGTTTTTCGAACTTCGTCCAAGGCCACAAAGGCAGCAGCGAGTCCTTGAAGGCTCTTTATTTGCCGTTCAGCAGAGCCCTCCGAAGGGCTTGAGGTAACAGAAACAGCGGCCTGCAATCGCTCAATGGAACTGGCAAGGGCATCAACCTGCGCGGCAGCAGAAACTAAGTCACTGGCATCAGCGCCAAGTTCTAGGATTTCTGGGTCTTGCTGGTTATCAACCATCTACGCTACTTGTCCTTCTGGGATTCAATAATTGCGTTTTCTTTCTGAAGGGTCTCGTTCATGAGGACTGTCTTTGCTTCAGGGGAACCGTACATACCGATCAGGGACTCAATGGAGTGGGTACCGCCCCATTGACCATTATTATTAGCAGATTTTCGGGAAGAAAGCGAGGAGGAAGAGGTCTGCCCCTTGCCCTTGGACCTGTCCTCTGACGCTTCCGCTTGGCTGCGGGCATATTCCCCAAAGATTGCGATTTGTGGAAGCGTTAACGCCAAGAAATCTTCTGGGGTGTAACCATAAGCATCCGCATAGGAGGCCATGATTCCACCCCAGTCAACTTCGGACCAACTTACTCCCCGAGCGCTTTTCCCTCAGCAAGTGCCTCGGCTGGGTCGGTAGGTCCACCCTCCGCCTCTTCTGGGAGAAGTCCACTGCGGCGAAGCACTGAAAGCGCCTCTACCTGCAGGCTCTGGAGGTCGAATCGCTCACCAACTGCGTGCTCGGTAACGCCTGGCTCTTCACGTCGAATGACTAGCCACATGATGAAGCGAAGTACTGTGAAGCGAGTTGTGTCCAACTGGTCAAGTCGGGAATTAAACTTCTCCTCAAGATCCGCAAGATCATTGAGCGTTAGTGCACCCTTGTTCTGAAGGGCCTTAAGGTCTGCCATGGGTAATCTCCTCTATAACTTCCTGCCAAACGGCTTATTCATTGTACAACAAAGTAGGGGGTTAGTGGTAAGAGGCCTCACATAAGGGGAAAGTCCCCCCCCGACCGGCAAGCCGGTCGGGGGGTCCTGAATGCGGCTTACGCCGCAGTCAGATTAGGCCGTAGCCTCGACAAGAAGAATCTTGTCGTTGGCACCCTGCACGTCGCGGTCCGTCACACCCATGAACCCGATGTCCATGGTGGTGATGTCTTCACGCGTGAATGGGAAGGTCAACTTTGGGCTGAACGCCTTGAAAAGGTGAACAGTCACCGTCTTCGTCGGATCGTCCGAACGGGTGTGAACAAACTTGACGTAGATTGGGCGTGGGAGGCCAGAGGCCGTCACGTCGTGGTCATAAGACGTCAAGGTGTCGCGGGCGATAACGCTCGAACGCGTCCAGAAGTTCTGGAGGTTCGCAAGGTTCAACTCGACCTTCTTGGCGTTAAGTTCGCACTTACCACCGTAGTAGGCCTTCTGAATTGCGAAGTTCGACTGACCGTAGAACTCCTTCTCCTGGAACTCAAGAGTAAAATCGACGTCGCCGGCGATTTCGCCGATCTCGTACAACTTCTCCTGGGTCGAAGTTGGCGTGCCGGTTACGTAAGTCGCGCTTGGAACCGTCGAGGCTCCCTCGTACCAATCGGCCACATAAATGCGACCAGATCCTAGTGTAAGCATAGTATTTCTCCTACTCTATTTCATTATTACGCCATATCGGATTATTCTCCGATATTCTAAAGACTTTGCGTCATAGGCATCGCGCTCAAGCATCTTGATGCACAAGTGCACTACTACATCTTGGCCAGACAACCGTTGTCGGTTAACCAGTTCGTCGATCCGCTTCGAGATACTGTTGAGTTCGGTTGTGCCGCTCGCCGACGCAATAAGCACATCCACTACAACTCTCTCGACCGACCTGCCGACTTCACTGTTACCATTTAGGACGGCAATCCTGACCGCCGGGGGTCTACTAGCCCCGACATGGTGAATTGGATAGACCTTCTTGTCGACCGAAGTCCCAGACAACAGGCTTTGCAGCGAGTTATCTGCGCTCAGAACCGAAAAGAACGTCTCATACAATCCCTTCATACAAGAGATATTATACGACATCTCAAAGGGGGTCTAGGCCTACGCCCCCTGCGCAGCAAGTATTTAACTTTATTCTTATTGTGTAATGAGAGAGAATACCCACATGGCAGAAATTGACTACCTTACCGAATGGGCCCACTGGAGGGGTGAAATGACGACTAAACTTAGCGACGTATCTCGCCGCATTGACCACCTTGAAGAGAGCATGGACAAAATCCATACAACCCTGACGGAGATGCGGGAGGAGCAAATTCGCCGAGAGGCAAAGGAGACCCAGCAGAGGTCCATTTTTAAGTGGGCATTCCCTGAGGGGGGTTCTGTTCTGGCCTTGTTGCTGGCCCTATATGCTGTTATCATGCAGGTGTTCGGCAAGTAGCCCGAACCTAGTATGGAGTGTGTATATGTCAATCTTGAGTAAGATCTTTGGTAACAAGAAGACCGCTAAGAAGGCTGCTAAGCCAGCCGTATGGAAGGCACCAAAGGCCAAGGCTGTTAAGCCCGTTGCCAAGGTTGCCAAGCCTGCTGCAAAGGCTTCCAAGCCTGCTGCAAAGGCAGTCGCCAAGAAGTCTAAGAAGGCGTAATCCGCCCTTAGTCCCCCAACCGTACGGGAGGTTTCTATGGCTACGCGCTACTGGACCAACACTGAGCGTAAAGATGCTTTGCATCTTGAGTGGAAGGAATTCCACAAGAAATACCCGGAACGAGAATTCGATTCCTACCGAGTCAAGCGTGACCGTCTTCGCCGGGGCGAAACGGACATAGTGGATGGCCGAAGACTTAATGGGGGGAACAATAAAATGCCAACTCCGTCGTCGATGAAAGAATTAGAACAGATGTCCGATGTTGGGATGGTGAAGTTTAGGAAGATTGACTACGTCTCCCGCATTGGCGCCGTGGCAAAAGATCGTGGCGAACTCATTGTTGCCGCAGGTGACTTCCAGTTTCCATTTGAGGATGGCGATGTGTTTGCATCATTCCTCACCTTCCTTTCCTCGGAGCGACCAGATCAGGTTGTCCTTACCGGAGACATTCTCGACCTCACTGCGGCAAGCGCGTTTGACCGAGACCCCAGGCTGGGCATGTCCATCCAGGACGAACTGCAGCATTGTCACAATCGCCTTGCGGAAATCCGCGCCGCAGCGGGCAAGAACGCAAAGATCATATTCATCTATGGAAATCACGAAGCCAGAATGAGCAAGTGGCTTGCCAGGAAGGCCCCAGAACTTGTTGGCATTACCGATGTCAACGGCGTCGAAATGCTTTCGCTCTCCTCCCTGCTCAGGCTCGAACTGCTCAACATTGAGCCAGCCGTGTACCAGGGAACTGCGTTTGCTGGGCCAGAGAATCTGCGTTCCTATTACCAGATTGCCCCAGATCTTATTGCCACCCACGGAACGTACTCCAGGGCAACTGGCGGTGGCGCCAGCATTATCCCCATTGTGGATGCCGCTGGTGTTTCCGTAGTCGGCGGTCATGACCATTCTCAGGGTCTTGCCTTTAAGACGGTTGGCGGATTTGCTGGCGTTGATGAGCGCAGGCTTGCTGCAATCTCCACAGGCATGATGTGCCGCAGAACCGAACTTGGCTATCTTGCGCAACATCAGGTTAGCCGCTGGGCTGCTGGCTTTGCTGTTATCGAGCGCTTTGGTCAGGGTGCTGGTGAGTGGCAGCCAGACTTTGCCTCGTGGACCGGAAATGAGTTGGTATGGCGCGGCAAGAGGTACAAGGGGAAGCCCTAGCGACCCCTTCTCTCAGCGATGTAGGTTGCTGCCTCGCGCCTAAGGATTCCTGCAACTTGGCTGCGGAAATCTTTAAGCCGAGCGCTCCGGCCCATCTCCTCAATCCCGATTTCAAAAAATCCCTCTCCGCCCTCTGAATAGAATGCATTAATCTCATCAATGTACGTATCGTCTGAATCCTCAACCGGCACCTTTGCGTAGGAAAAACCGTTTCCGTACATTCCTGGCCCCTGCTCGTATTCATACTGCCTCTTCGGCGCTGCCCCATACCTAAAAGACAATCTGCCGTTCCTGCTAATTGAAACTTCGTGGATTGACCCCTCTGCGTCTTCGTACGTTAAGGAGTCCTGTAGTGACCCGGTATCTACGGGGACACCAAGATTTGCCCCGCCGGGTATTCCCTTCATCTGAAGAGGCCTAGAATTCTGGAACCAGGAAGTAAGCGCTCCGGGTCCGTAAAGCGCGGCCACCCAGGCATCAAATAGTTCCTGCATTACTTCTGGCTTATTCTTAATGTAAATCAGTAAAAATGACCGATTTAGTCCAATGTCCCTCATGGCCTGAGCCGTTGCGCGCAGGTCTTTTGCAATTGCGTCTAACTTCTTTCCGCCGCCCGCAGCGGCCATGATGCCGCCAAGGTATATCTGCTTTCTTCCAGCCCTTAGGCTCGGCGGATTTCCCCTGCCCGCCATCAGCGATCTACCCTCTTTGCCCCCAGAATAAGGTGATGACGAAGTCCCTCCCTAATTACTTCGTCAACCTGAAACTGGAGGTTGTCCGCCTCAACTAGGTCTGCAATCGTTGGTTGATTTGTTCCGGTCAAATAGGGGATAAAGAAAAGATACCTTGCCTCTGCTGCCTGGCCTGTGGAAGTATAGAGTTGCGATACTGATTCTTTGCTTTCTGGCTGGTAGTGGCACTTTCCTGACCAGACAGTTGTCAACTCAACTGTAGGCGTTCCGTCTGCCGCGTGGCCTGTTTGCCCAACGCGCTTGATTGTGACCGAGGTGGTGAAGCCCGGTAGGCTCATCGGACATTTACCACGACATAGTCGTCCAGTATGGCGGCCGCAGTCCCTGGGATACCACCAAATCGCACCCCAGGCTCCGGCATGTGACGCTTCATGCTCATTGATCCGACGGTTAGTTCGCTTAGCGCCCCAAGGCCCTGCTTGTCCAGTGAATCCTCAGCAATCAAATGCGCAGTGATAATCGCCGTTGCGTCCTTGACGTCCTCTGGAACCTCCGAGTAGCCGCTGACGTAGGTCAAAACTGCTACCGGCTCAATAAGCCCAAGGTTCACCAGCACGGGGAATAGGGAGTACGTAACGGTCGCAAGGCTAGTAACCTCAAAGTAGTTCCTGTCCTTATTTACAAAGATGTCGTTGACGGTGAATGCCGCACTCTGCTGCGCGCTAACATTTACGTTCAGCGACACAATTGAAACGATAGGTCGACGATACGGGTAGACCCTTCTCGTTGCTTGACTCCACTTGTGCTTCTCTGTGTCTTGTCGCAACTGAAAAGATTGCTGGGTGTAAGAGTCGACGAGACTGCTGGCAACCTTTAGGAAGCGCTCCAACTTTCGGTCGCCCATGTCTGAGCCATCAGCGTTAGTTAGGACGCCCATCTCGTATTCCCGGAACTGATCAACGGTGATGTAGCCCTGCTCTTGGCCCCTGAATGGCGTTGACCACGAGCCTCCGCTGCTCCCCGTGGAGTTGGATGGTCGCCAGGTGTGCCATTGCCCCACGGCAGCGGCGCTGTCGAAATAGTCATAGGCGGAAACAAGTGCCGTCAGGGTAATTACAGCACCAAGGTCAACAAAGGAGCCGGTTCGGCTTGTCGCCTCGGCTGAGGTTGCCGCTCGTCCCAACTGAATGTGGGTATACGAAGCGATAGTCGCTGTGATGCTTGGAACGGGTACTGTTACTTTAATCATGGGTAAATACTATGCCAAATAGGACACCACGTCCATCCGGCTAGTGCCTGCGATGAACGTGGTGTGACTAGTTTTGAGGCTGTTTAGCGGTTCTCGTCCGAGAACACGCGGTCGACATCTCCACGGTCCTGCTTGATCTCACGAGCGCCCATGTCAATAAGTTCCTGGAGGTGCTTACCGAGAACATTGCACTCGTCATTAACAAACTGGTACGTTCGGCCGTCCGAAAGCGCAACTGATGCGTCGCCGATCGGCATGTGAATTCGGTAGATCTTCTTTGGGAGAATCTGCTCCTTTGCAGCCTTTGCAATCACGCGGGAAGCAAGTGCGGCACCGGCCTCTTCAGGCTGCTGCTCCGGCCTTCGTGTCGGGTCAATGTACCGACCATTTTCGTCAATCAACTTGTCACTCATAAACACTCCTTACAAATTAAAAGGGGCCGGGCCTAAGCCCGGCCCCTTTTACTAGAACTGCGCTAAAACGCTATTACGCGAGTGTGACGCGGATCTTGCCGTTGAACTGTGGTCCCTTGTTGGCCAAGCCGTACATGCAGAACTGAATGTACAAGCGGGTCAAGGCACCAGCAACACCGACTGGAATCTCAAGGGTGGTAATCGCGTCGTTCCCAAGGAACGGCATCGACCAAACATCCTCGTCGATTACGTACATGTCGCGGTAGTTTACCGAAGACACGGTGTACGAACCGATTCCGTCGCCAGGGATTGCAAGGAGCGGCAACGAGCCGGCTGGCGTGGCAACATTGCCAAGACCAAGACCTGCGTCAACGCTTCCAGCGCCTGGGTAACGGACCTGTGTGAGCAACTCGTTCGTGTAGGCAGCGTAATCCGTTGGGCTCAAAACGATGGCCGAAGGATTACCGCCGTTGTTCAGGATGCCAGCAACGGTCTCGTTGATAGCAGCCGTATACGACGAGGAGCCCTTGCCGGTGATCACGTTGCCTGCGGAGGCAGCGGATCCCAACAACTTGCGCAGACCGTCGAAGCCGTTCACGTCCCACGCGCCCAACTCCGTTGCGGCACCGGCGCTTGCGGAAGTCGAGGCATTTCCCTGAAGGATCTGCTTCTGCAACTTCTTGGCAATTGCCGTTACTCCGCCTGACAACTCGGTTGCGAGGCCGTGATTACCGGCCGCGCCACCCTGCTGAATGGCGAACTGTGACTTGAGAGAAATACCACGGCGGGTAGCAAGTACCGCGACGTTGGTGGTCTGGCGAGCGTAGACGTTTACGTCATCCGTCACCGTTCCCAACTCCGTCTGGAACACTGCGTCACCGAACGAGGTCTGCTGATTGTAGGCGTGCACCAAGCCGTTTGCAGGCTCCTTGCGCAGGCGCTCAAACAGCGGGAATCGCTTTACGAACAGGGCGTAGAGCATTGGCTCCAAGTCCTGGCGAATAAGTGCAGCACCGCCGCTCGCATCAAGCAACTTAGCGATCTGTGGGTTGGCAACTGCCAAGGTGTTAAGCACCTCGGACGAAGCCTGCTTACCATTCTCGCGGGAAGCCTGAATGTCGAGCATCTCGGTGATCTCGGCGGTGCCCATCTGCTTGAATCGCTTGCGCAACTCGCGCTGAAGAGCAGCACCCTCTGCTGCGTCATATGTCTTTGCAGTCGAATCGGTATCCTTACCGATTACCGCAGGGGTGTGGGAAAGAGCCTCAAGGCCCTTCTCCAGATCCTGCAACTTTTCGTTAATCTCACTCATGATTTATTTCCTTCTTTCAGTCCTGCGCTTCGAGAACGCGCTGGATATATGGATGCAGCCATGTAGCGTCGCTATGTCGCTGCTCCGTAGCCTTGCTAATCAATTTGCGCCCAACCGGTTCGGCCGACAAGCGGTCGATAACCTTCATGGCGCTCTCCAAATCCTTCTCAACCTTGGCCTTCGCGGCAGCGAGTTCGGTGATCTCCTTGCGGAGAGTCTCCACCTCCTGCTGAGCCGTCTTGGCTGCATCGAGTGCTGACTTGGCGACCTCAACGATCTTACCGATATCGTCCGCGTCGGAAGACTTCTCGGCATCGTTCAGGTCTACAATGGGCTCAACGCCCTGGTCTTCGGGGGCCGGTTCGGCGACTGGCTCCTCGATAACCGCATCAATAGGCGCAGCCTCTGCAGGGGCAGCCTCAACGGCAACCTCTTCTGCAACTGGCTCCGCAGCAACTGGCTCTGCAACTGGATCCTCGGTCACACCCTGGAGGGGCGCACCAGTCTCTAGCGCAAGGCGGTTGCTAGTTGCCGAAGCAAGAACCTCTGCAAGAACCTCGGCAACATCAGCCTCTGAGACCTCTCGGTACTCATCAACTGCCGCGTGGGCTTCTGCGTGGATCTCTTCGGCTACTGGCTCAACGGCTGGCTCAACAGCCACCGCTGGCTCGGCCTCAGGGGCGACCTCTGGGGTCTCCTCTGCAACCTGTGGGGCAATCTCTTCAGTCATGTTTTTCTCCAATTCAGCAGAGGTTGAATCCTCTGTCTTATTCTCTTCGTCGGCCTGCTGGCCTTCGACTTCATCAACCTTTGCGACTACATCGTCAAAAGACTTTGTTGCGCGCAATGTCGACATCTTGTGACCAACGATTCGGTCGGTTGGCTTTTCCCCATCATAAATCCTGATCAATACTGCTGGGTCATTTTCCTCAGCATTGATAGAGATTGAAGAATCTGGAACATTGACGCTTCCCTCGCGGACGATCTTCGTGATCTTTCCACGGGCTGCGCCGCCACTAGAACCCCAGGTGACCATATCGCCAACATGGAATTCGCCGTGCGCCTTTACTGCGTCGTCAAGGTCGTGGATTATGGCGTGCTCTACTTCGCTCTCTCCTGGCTTTGAGCGCAGGCTCTTGACTGCGTTGTGCAGGTACGAGCGCTGGTTTGCCGGGATACCGACAACACTCGCCTCAAGAAGGCGAACCTTGTTGATGACGTAGGTGTCGATGCCGCTCTTCTCGTCGCGCTTCTTGTCAGCGTTCTCGACGCGGGCACCAATAGAGAGGCCCAACTTGACGCCGCGCTTAATGGCGCGATAGGCCTGCATTGCCTGGGGATTCTCATCCTCTGGGCAAACCTTTACGTCGATATCAAGGTCATAGACCTCTTCGCCGGTCTCTTCATCCATGCGCTTAACGATGCGGGCATCGGTCGCAGAGCCGAAAAGGTCTTCAGGAACGTTGTAGTTGTGGTTAAGGAAGACGGTCATATTCTGCTTGGCAGTGTCCTCCATGCTCTTCAACGCGGACATTGCCATGGCGTCGCCATGAAGGTCGCGGATAGTCGAGGAGGTAGTTCCGGATACGTAGCGGTCGCCGCTCTCTGTCTCATAAGCCTTAAGAGTTCCGGTAAAAAGTTTAAAGTCCACAGTAATCCCCCCGGGCTGCTTCGGCGACTCTAAGGGTCGCATCTACGTAAGTATCATCATCCCGTCAACCCGTAGTTGACTTGGCGGTTCGCCAACAAGGCGTCCCTGCGAAGATCATACACTCATATTGGGGCATATTACAACATCTTTCAAATATGCGGGGCTGCGTTCCACGTGAAACATCTCCAGAATATCCCATAATCTTGCAATACTGCTACAATATGCCCATGAACGAACCTATATGCCCACTGTGCACAGAGATTAACCATACGGAAAACGAACTGCGTGAGATTACGCTGGCCATTAAGCGACTCCAGAAACAGGCTGCCCCCATCTTCAAGGAGTACATGGCGAACCGCTCCGCCCACCCCAAGTGTGCAAATTGCACGATTTTGACCGGCAAGCATCACCTGGAAAAGAACATCGTCCCAGAGCCCATGGTGCCCCGGGCAAAAGGGCAACGGCGCTATTTAGTCTGCGACGCCTGCTATATTGACCTGCACAAGGCAAAAATGAGCGTTCCCCAGCGGAAGAAGTACAGCCTTGAAGTCAGCGCAATGATCGACCAGGAGATTGCCGACGAGGAGAGCGAATCAATCGAGGGGTCGACAGAAGAGGAGTAGCCATGGGCTACGATATTCAGGGGACGGTTGAGGTAAAGTTCACAGACGGAAACTTTGTTGTGCCACAGTGGTGGACAAGGTACCCTTGCATGCGTGCGGTAACATACGAAGATGGCAAACCAGTCGTTATGCGAACGCTTGCCGAAACAAGAGATTTGATTAATCAGGACATGCTGAATGGTGTCTGGCAAGACGCTTTACGGCGACACCGAAGGGGAACTAGATAGATGGCAGACGAACGCCCCAGCCTTCTGGATCGACTACTTGGTCGAACCGAGCAGGTGGTTACTGCGCCCAAATCCGAAATCGGAATAATCCCGGACTGGGAGAACAGCCCCTACGCCCGTGCCGCAGTCGGGCAGGGCGGCGTAATGAAGCGCAGCGTTGCACAGTTGCGACGCTGGTCCAGAAACAACCCATGGCTTCGCGCGGCGATTAACCTTCGCCGCCAGCAGGTAAGCCGTGCCCGTTGGGACATTGTGGATCTTGACGGTAACTCAACGCCAAACCAGAAGATTGTTGACGAGTTGCGGTACATGTTCCGCCACCCAAACTCACGCGGTGATTCATTCCGTTCGTTTATTGAGCCGGTAGTTGAAGACCTGCTCGTCCTCGATCAGGGGTGCATTGAAGTCGAGTTGACGCGCGGCTCGCGCGCGGGGTCAACCGGCTCCAAGAAGATTGCCAACCTGTGGCCAAAAGACGCAGGCTTTATTGCGTTCGACCAGGACTGGGACGGCACAAAGAAGAATGACCCTCGCTATTTCGAACTGGATGCGACTGGCAAGATTGTTGCCGAGTACCGCAATGATGAAATGGTTGTCTTGATTCACAACCCGGTAACGTATTCCCCACTTGGCCTCTCGCCACTAGAGGTTCTTGCTGAAACCATTGAGGCTGACCTTGCTGCGGCTGCCTATAACTCAAAGTCCGTCATGCAGGCAGCGCCTCCGGGGATCATTGACCTCGGTGAAGGCATTCGCCCCGACCAGGTTGACCAGTTCAAAGCATATTGGGAAGCAGAAATCGGCGGCAAGAGCATGGTTGCAATTGTTGGCGGCGGCAAGGGCGTTAAGTGGACACCGCTTGGCGCGTCAAACCGCGACATGCAGTTTATGGAGTGGCAGATTTATCTGGCGCGGAAGATTTGTGCGGTGTTTGGCGTTCAGCCACAAGACATCGGCATCTCGTTTGACGTAAACCGATCAAGCGCAGAGGTTGGCGCAGCATTTACCGCCGACAACGGCATTGCACCATTGCTCGACCTTATTGCTGAGTACCTGACCCGAGAAATCATTTGGCGCTTTGATGAGACCCTTCGATTTGCCTACACCGATGTTGGCCGAGCAAGCCAGGCCGTTATCGCCGAGTACTACAAGGCTGCACTTGGCGGCCTTCCGTGGCTCCGGATCAATGACGCGCTTAAGGAGCGCGGTCAGGACGGCATCGGCGAGTACGGTGACGAGATTTGGGTAATGTCGCCAAAGGGCTACATGCCAATGTCCCTTTATATTGAATATCTTGAGCAAACATTGCTTGGCGAGAAGCCAGACGAAGAGCCCGAGGGCGAGGGTCCAGACGAAGACGGGCCAGATGAAGATGGCGGCGGCGAAGAAGAGCCGTCCCCAGAGGACGCAACGGACCCAGAGACGATGCGCCCAGAAAATCCACAGATGGGACCGAACCAACAGCCAGCAGACCAGAAGGCCGCTGGTAAGCCTGTAATCACGTGCGACATTGATGGGACGCTAACAACGCCAAGCGGTCCAATCGAAAACACTGTTGATTTCTTGCTTGACCAGGCGGATGAGTTTGCAATCTACATTCTTACCGCACGAAGCGAGAGTAAGCGCGGTGAGACAGAGGCAATGCTGAGCAAGTTTGATGTTCCATACGAGCGACTCATTATGAACGACACAGACGAGTCGCAGCCCGTGTTTAAGAAGCGCGTAATGAAAGAGTTGATGGCAAATAACGACATTGCTTTTGCGATTGAGAACGACGAGGCAGTTCTTGCCGAGTATCGAAAACTTGGCGTGAAGACAATGACTCCGGCCCAGGTTCCCGATGACGAAGAGGAGACTGAAAAGGGTTTGCTTAAGTCAGTTAACCTGACTGTCCCCAATAGCGTCAAGGTTGAGGCCGCTCGCGGGCTTGTCTGGCGCAAGCAGTATGGTCGCGGCGGCATTGGTCCGGGCCAGCGAACTGCGCGAATGCTTATCGGCAATAGGATGACAATTGCTCGCGTCAAGAAGATGGGCGCCTATCTTGCTCGCCATGAAGTGGACAAGAAGGGTGAAGGATTTAGCCCTGGGGAGCCAGGCTATCCATCAGCGGGTCGAATTGCCTGGGCCCTATGGGGCGGTGATGCAGGCAAGTCCTGGACTGCTAAGGTAATGCGGTCGGTAGAGGCAGAAGAGCGCAAGGACTGACCCAAAGCCTGCACTGGCTATGAGGTTAAAGAGGAGAAGACATGACGCAGGAATCCGAAGAGGAAAAGATTAAGAAGGTTCTTGTTAGCCTTGGGTACAGCCCCGATGGCATGACAGAAGCGGAGATGGAAGAGTTCTTTCAGCCGCGCGTCACAATCGCTCGCAACCCAGGCGATTGGCCGAGCGCACTAGAGGAAGAGATTTATGTTCGTGCTGGGCTTGGCTTCTACGAAAAGGACAGCCGCTTTAGTTTTACCTACGCACAGTCACCGGAACTAAAAGATTCCTCGGCATATAGCGAACTGCAAAACCGGGGACTAATCAGCGATCGTGGCCTGCCAAGAAACCCTAGAACTGGCCTTGAGTTAGACGGAAAAACCCGTTGAGCAAGCAGGAGATGTACCACAAGCAGCCTTGCTTTTGCCTTCCGTGTAAAATGATTCGTGTCGATGAGGCACCAATTAGTAAGACCGAAAAGAAGGTAAAGCGTGTTAAGAAATCCGTTTCGAAGAAACAAGCCGGAAGTTGATGCTCCCGCCGAAGAGGCGGTTGAGGCAGGCTCCGAAGAAACAGCAAAATTAACGGTTGATGTGCTTTTGATGCAAACTTCTGGAGAACTAAACAAACTGGGCGTAATGTATGCCGTTGCCAGCATTGCAACGGGCGACCAGCAGGCAGTCCTTGCACTGCGCTCCGCATCGCTCCGCCTAGAGAAACTTTCTCGTCAGTTTGAAATGAGCGCCCGTCTACTTTCCAGCGGGCAGATTGACGAAGATTAAGTAATATGTCTCACAAAGACCCAGTCACCCCTGAACTGCGCTACGCCGTACTCCGTCGGGATAATGGCTGCGTTGGGCCCAGGGTTGGCATGCCGGAGGAGTGCGGGAGCCAGTTCGGCACTGGCGGACGTATCATTTTGGAGATAGATCATGTAAACTCTGCTGGGTTTGGGAAGCGTGGCCCTAGCACCGAGCAGAATTGCCTTGTGCTGTGCGGTTGGCACCATCGAATGAAGACGGAATCCTCAAAGCGCTGGCGTCCGTTATTGAATGATTATTTGGAGAACTACAATGGCTAGATTTGCAGAAGAGTTGTCGAGACTAAACGCTATATGCCAGTGGGCTCAGTGCCCTAACCGCGTGCGTATCAACGACAAGACGGCAGCCATCAAGAACCTTGGCCCAGTCCTCCAGTTGGGCGCCATGCAACTGCATGTTTCGTGCGCAGAAGCCCGAAATCGCACGGGCGAACCATATCGCTCTTGACGATACGGTCGTGGTACCTCATACTCACCGCCTATGGAGAACAGTGAGGTCAAACAGTCGGGTTTTCGGTGCCGCGACTGCGGCGGCCCAACATCAACCGAAACCACTATTCGATGCTGGGATTGCGCATTGAAAAGCAAGAAGTCGAACTGGCACAGTGCGGCCTTGATTCGCGCAAAAGACATCATGGCTAAGCGAGATGCTGGGATGACTATGGTAGAAATTGCAGCAACGCTAGGCGTATCTCGACAGCGCGTATATCAAATGGTTGAAATTGCTGGTTTGAAGGCGCGCCGAGACACTCGTGGCGGCTGGAGAGGGGGAAAGAAAAATGACAATGGTTGATGACATTTCTCAGGACGAGGAGATTGCTTGGCTTCTGCGCGGACGATTCCTTGCAGATGCGATCCTTGAAAGGATTAAGTCCCCAAGGTCGCATCTTGAAACAGAAACGCTGCAGTCGGCTAGATCTTTGGTTGAAAGCGCCGTGGACGCAGAAATTCACGGAGACCAACTTGCCGGTGCAGATCCAAGGTGCCGGCAACTGATTAGCGAGGGGGCGTTCCTTGCTTACAATGAATGGGCAACAAAAGACATGGTATTTAGTGAGGAAACACAAAGTGAGTAAGCAGAGCGGTTTAGACAACGTCAAGAAGCGCCAGGTTCAGCGAGAAACTACCCAAAAGGTGTGGGCTATCATTGCCGCTTCTGGCGTAAAGCGCAGATGGGTTGCGAAGCATCTGGGTATTTCATACGGGTATTTGAATCAGGTTCAGTACGGGCAGAGCCCAATGACTGATTCGCTTCGCAAGAAGTTGAGTACCTACTTGGGGCGACCCGAGTCGGAATTGTTTGTAGAGATTGAAGAGGAGGCAGAGTAATGGCATTCGATAAGAGCGCACTAAAGGATTACGTTGATGTCGCGGAGCGCATTCGCGCATGGTATGACGCATACCCAAACGGTCGCATTGAGACCCGCATCGTCGAGCACAACGAGAAGCGCGTGGTCATTGAGGCTCGCGCTTACCGTGGCGTGAAGGGCGACAACGCCCCAGACGATGAACTTGGTTTTATGGACGACCGACCCGCTGGTGTTGGCCACAGCGCCATGCAGATTCCAGGGGCAACGCCATACACCCGTGGTTCGGAGATTGAGAACTGCGAGACGTCAGCAGTTGGTCGAGCGCTCGTGATGGCAGGACTTCCGTCTAAGCGTGTCGCGTCAGACGACGAGATTCGCGCGAAGCGAGAGGACTCCCCACGAGAGACCGACTCTGATGGCGTGATCAAGGAAACGAAGACCAAGAAGGTTGCAGCAAAGCCAACTGAGCAGGAGCAGGTTGCCGCTGACGAGTGGTCGTCAACGATTGCAAGCGCGACTTCGGTTGATGAACTGAGCAAGATTGGTCTCGACATTAGCAAGACGTCGCTTGGCGTTGATGCGCGCAAGTATCTTGCGGATGTCTACAAAGCAAAGCGTGAGGCGCTTACCCAGTGAGTAGCGCGCCGTTTCCAGACCTTGGCGGTCACGGAATCATTGAGCGCAACCCTACCTATATCAGCGTAAGTGAGTTGCGAGAGTATCTCTCGTGCCCACTGCGCTGGTGGTACAAGTACAGGATGGGCCTGTGGACCGAGCGAACGACACCGTTCTTTGCCCTGGGCACCGCAGTGCATTCTGGCCTAGCGCTTTGGTATGGCAATAAGTCCAACAAGTTGTCCGGCGGCAAGGCAAAGGAATTTGCGCTGCGAGGATTCTCCGATACCTATCAGAAAGAGGCGGAGAAAGTGGACTGGTCGCTAGAGACCACGCGCAACATCTTGACGGACAGCGCGACGGGTCAGGAGATGCTGGAGGCAGCAATTACTGCAGGTGATAACTGGACCCCGCACCAGGATGGCGGCATTGAGAAAACGTTTATGGCCGATATCAAGCACAGCAAGTTGGGCACGCTCCCCATTCAACTAAAGGCAACCGTCGACATGTTGCTTGATAACAAAAATGTTGTTGAGCACAAGACGGCAGAGCGCAAGTGGGAGCAGGGTCGAGAGCACGGAGACATCCAGGCAACAGCCTACGCTTTGGCAGTGCGCGATAACTTTGGGCACGACCCAGAGGTCACGTTCAACATCATCAGCAAGTCCGCGAAGGGCCCAAACGTTGACCGGCGCGTCACACGAAGGAGCCAAGACCAGATCGATCGCCTGTACATTCAGGTTCGATCGTTCCTTGATGCGCGCGAGAAGGGTGCGGTCTACCCGAACCCAACAGCGTTCATCCATGAGAAGTGCGAGTTCCGTGCGCTATGCGACAAGTGGGAGAGCCACCCGCAGCAGTTGCCAGACTCGCGTCGCGCGCTGAAGGTTCTTCTCCCGACCCTTGCCGACAATGCAGTGAAGACACTGCAAGACCCACCAAGGATTCGATAATGTCGTCGGCGGCGTATGTTGACTTCTACGACATCCTTCCGCCAAAGTGCGAGCACGATCCGTATCAGAAAGACTGCGTCGCCTGTGCGGTACGCGTGTTGAATATGTATCTTCCAGCGACAATGATGCTTTCAGTTGAATCAAAACCTGGCTCCTATCAGGCGCAGGCTTCTGACCGTGAGGGATTCTTCCGAGTGATTGCCAGCGGTTTGACACCAGCAGAAGCACTCGTTAATCTTCGCAGCCCACTGGCAATGATTACCTTCCTGGACACATCGGATAAGGGGAAAGAATAATGATGCCAGATGAGTACGGATATCAGCCGTGCGAAGACTGCGGCGACGAGACAAGCGAGACGCTAAAGTCGGGCACAGGGCTCGGTGTGTGGAGATGCGAGAAGTGCCACAACATTGCAACATGCGGATGTGAACTCTGCATCGCGGAGGGAGGCCACTAAATTGACCGACTACAAGGACATTCCGTTCTTTCCTGAAGATCTCGTTGCAAACGAGGTTGTCCGACGCGTGTGGTGGCGCTGCTATAGCGACCTGCCAAAGCACAAGAAGTTGTGGCGACTCCCAGATAACAACGCACGCTGGGCGTGGGTCGTCATGCTGTGCGCAGCATCGGAGACGCACGGTGTATTTGAATCTGATCAGCACATCGAAGCCGTCATCGGCACGCAGAACGCCAAGTGGCTCGCCGTATTCCGACGGGTTGGACTGCTTGATGGGCTGGTCATTCACGATTGGGACGAGTGGCAGGAGACCCCACAGGATGCGTCACGCGCGGAGCGACTGAAGAAGTCTGCCCAAGCACGAGAGCGATACGAGCGACTAGAACTTAATCACGTCGAAGACAGCCCCGTCCCAGTCCGCACCATGAAGGAGTGGCTGGAGTACGTGGTCGGTGGGCCAAATCCGCAGGGCAGGCTGACCGAATTCATCGCAGCGCAGTTCGGCATCATTCCCGACAAGAATGATTACGGTCGCGTGGCACGACTTATCAAGTCCTATCCGGGCGGAATCCCCGCGCTCATGTCTGCGGTATGCGAGGCTGCACTACGTGATGTGAAGGGGGACTACATTGCGTACATCACCAAACTCGGTCAGGGTCGAGCCAAGTTCGGCGCCACGGTCCCTGCCACCACGCGAAACGAAAGCCGGGATTCTTTCGTCGAATAACAAACACATGCAAACAATCTTCCGTCGCGGACGGAAGATTGAGAATGGAGGTGAGGCATGCATGCCGAAACGACCCCGCCGCAGGCGGGAAGACTCGGAAAAATTTTAGAAAAATTAGGGATTCCGCAGCGTCACGCTGCCTCATCCCTTTCTACCTGGATTGATCGTCCTGGCACGGAGAAAGGGCTCAATGCTGCACAGGAATGGATTACCAGCCCGCTGTCAGATCAGGGCTTCATGCTCTTGGGTACCCCAGGCACAGGCAAGACACACCTCGCAGTCGCAGCACTACGGGGTAAGACAGAGGCATGGCTGGCAGAGCAGGATGCGGATGCGAAACGCGACATCTACTACCAGCCCTCAGCACAGCCAGTCCATAAGATGCGCTTCCTCAACGTCCCGCTGTTCCTGGAGCGTCTGCGCTCGCAAATGCGCTACTCGGATGGTGAGGCATCGCAACTCTTCGAATACTGCCTCGACAAGGCATCTGTGGTCGTCCTCGACGACTTGGGCAAAGAGCGAGCGACCGATTGGGCCTCCGAAAAACTGTACGTGCTGATTGAGAGCAGGTATAGTGCCTGCAAGCCCACGATTGCTACCAGTAATCGCACGCTTGATGAATTGGATGATCTTGGCTATGGCCCAGCAATCTCTCGGCTCCAACAGACATGCAGAGTCGTCCGTATGGACGCCCCCGACTATCGCCCTCGTGCGCGAGCCGCTGAGGATACGGCTGCTCGGTAGGCCCCCCTCCTGGAATGCGGCATACCGTGCGCATGGCAGCATCGTCTACAAAACACGGATTGCAAAAGACTGGAAAACCCTGATAGAATCGTTGGTGCGGGCCAGGGCGCTCGAGACACTCTGGTCCGCAAAAGAAGAGAGGACAATCGTCGACATTAGTATCAGCCTGAAGAGGCCGATGGATGCCGACAATATCCTGAAACTCACGCTTGATGCCGTTGCATCAGGTTTGGGTATGAATGATCGGTGGTTCTTGCCAAGGGTCTGGTCTCTCCAGACACAGCAAGACACCGAATATGTAGACCTGTCGATATGGCAGGAAGGAGACATCGGATGATTAAGGTCACACTTCTCGGGCGCGTCGGGAGCGACCCAGTACTCCGCACCACGAAGACCGGCAAGACCGTTGCCAACTTCAGTGTTGCAGACAACCAGAAAGAGGCAGGAGAGCAGAAGACCACGTGGTACAGCGTCTCATGCTGGGATGCAAAGGCAGAAATTGCCGAGAAAATCGTCCGTAAGGGCGACTTGGTCTATGTCGAGGGCGTCCCTACGGTCTCATCGTGGACCGACAAGCAGGGCGCAGCACGCAACGAAATTTCGATTTCGTGCCGCTTCCTCCAGGTCGAGAAGCAGAAGAAGGACGGCCCTTCGCAGGAAACTGTCGGGTCGACCCAGTCTGCTAATATCAACGACGACATCGACATTCCGTTCTAGGGTCATCACGCCCCAGATGCGCCTCTGAAGTCATCACAACTTCGGAGGGAGATGTACTCAACCCCCAGGGGAAACCTTGGGGGTTGTTTTTCCCCCAAAACAGCCTAAGGAGCCCACCATGCACCAAGACAGCCCCTCCACCCAAATCGCCGCTCTCCGTGGCTCTAAGGACCTTCTCCTGGAGTTCTGGGCCCCTTGGTGCGAGCCGTGTAAGCGCACGATGCCAGAAGTAGACCGTTTCGCAGCCCACAACCCTGACATCACCGTCATCAAAGTAAACGTGGATGCCGAGCGAGCCCTCACTACGGAGTGGGAAGTACGCACTATCCCGATGATGGTCTACGTACCGGTAGACGGAGCCCCACGCGCGATCCTTGGCTTTACCCGTGCCGAAGATATCGAAAAAAAAATTAGGGGATAGGGGTATCAGGGGGGTTCTTTCCCAGCGGGAAGTAGGGGGTTGACACTCGATCCTTGCGTTTGGGAGAAAAAATCTAGGTGCAGCCTTTACACGCCGCAACCCCCCGCCCTGAACGGGCGAGGGGGTTGGGCACTATGAGCGCGCCTATAACGCGCCACCTAATAGATCGCCGATAACGCCGCCGACAAAAACGACGACGATGATGATGATGAGCACTTCCACGATTTCTCCATTTCTGGCGGCGACGCGCCGCCCCGAAGGGCGACGCGCCGCGCGCCGCTAGAACTTGTTTAGCATCTCCACGCGAGCCGCTGCGAGGGCTGCGTGAGCATCGCACGCGGCATCCTGCCGCGTGAATCGCGTGATCGCCGAGCCGTCAAGCGACGCTGTGCGCTTCGCTGCGTGCCAAGCGGTTTCCACGATCCACGACGCCGCCGCGCCGCAAGTTCGTGGCGTCTTGCCGAAGGCTTCGTGCCGCACCATTACGACTGCGCCGCAAACGCGCGGCTGCTGCTCTGGCAGTTTCGTGATCCTCATTGTGAACCCCCTTCGTATTGTTGCGCGGGGCATCTCCCCGACTCCTATACAATGCCAGACGCCGAAACCTACTATGGAGCAGGGGCGCGGCGCGGCGTGCTGCGGCGTGCTGCGGCGTGCGGCATCGCTGCGGTGTCTGGCGCGGTGTCTGGGGTGTCGCGCATTACGCATTACACATAACGGATAACACATAACGGATAACACCTAACGCATAACGGATAACGCATAGGGCATAACGAAGAAGCGGCGACGACCCCCGAAGGGATCGCCGCCGCTCTTCTTCATCGCACGATGGCGACGACGAGGTGCGCCAAGAAATACGCCGCCGCCGCGCTGATGGCGTACCACGCCATACGCCCGACGAAGGCGCGATTCTTGCGCTCCTGCTCAATCTCCGCATAGGTGCGAAGGCTGATGATTGTTTTCCGATTCATACTTTCCCTCTCTCTCTGCGACGACGCGCCGCCCCGAAGGGCGACGCGCCGCCGCGCTCTACTTTACAAACTCCTCGCCGTTCACAACGACCGACGAGATGCGCTCTAAACCATAGGCGCGGTGTGAGTGCCGCTCGCCCTTGCCGTAGCACGACGATCCTTCGCGGGAAGCGTAGGGGCAAGCCGTTGCCTCGCCGTACTCGTTCATCGCGTAGACGAGGAAGCCGAGCGACTGCGTGCCCTTCTTGGATAGGCGTACTGGATCGCCGCCGCCCCACGCGGGATCGGGGCGACCGCTGACGCGCACGACCGAGATCGTGCCGCCGTCTACCTCGTGCGTGCTGATTGTCTGCTGCGCGGCGAAGGTGTGCCCTTCTACGCTCTTGCCCTTTGCGTCAATGGCGCGCTTTACGAGCACCTTCTCGCTCGTTGGAAGCGTGCTCGCCACGAGGGTGAACACGCGCCCCTTCGCCGCTGCGATTGCGGCGCGGATCTGCTCTGCTGTTGCCATAGTGCGCTCTCCTTCCATACTGCGGGGAAGCCCCCCGACTCCTATACAATGCCACGCCGCCAAACCTACTATGGAGCAGGGCGACGAGGGGCGGCGCGGCATCGCTCGCTGCGTTGTGTCGCCCCTGCTGCGGTGCTGCGCCTCGCCTGTATGAGGTAAGGCATAACCCATAACGCATAAGCCATAACGCGTAAGGCATAAGCCATAACACATAAGACATAAGCCATAAACGAAACGGCGGCGACACCCCCGAAGGGATGCCGCCGCCGCCTCTTAGATCGTGCGCCCGTCGTACATCGGGAAGCCGCCATCGTTGAGCACGCGCTCAATCTTGGCGATTTCCGAATCCGTGAAGCCGCGCAACTCGTCATCGTGTACGAGCGCACAATCTCCCGCGATTGTGTAATACGGAGCCGCCGATTCTGCAACCGCGCGAACATCCGCCGCCGTCATATTGCGGCGCGGATTCTGTACGAGAAGCCCCTCTTCATCGCACAGGAGCACGACAGGCACGCCGCCAATCTTGCCCCGTGATGCAACCTCAACGAGATTGCAACCGATTGCGTTGTAGACATCCTGCAAGCCCTTGCCGTGTTCCGTCTTCGTGATGCGATGCGTGCCATCTTCTAGCGCGCGAATCACGAACATCAAACCTGCCATAGTGTGCCTCCTTGTTTGTGTGTTTGTGCTCCCCCTATTGGTTCACCCGCCAGACGCGGGGGGAGCGATCGCGTACTAGCGGAAGCGTCGGCGTTTAGCCGATACGAAGCCGCGACCCGACGACCGCCGCGTGCGCCTCGCAGATACCGATCTGCGCGCGCCCTGCGATCGTGTAGGTTGCGGGCTTCTCGCATACGCCGCTGTAATCACAGCGACGAGCGCCGATCGTCTTCATCGGCACGAAGCCGAAGTAGACGGCGCGCTCCGAGCGGATAGCGCGTGCCGCCACCTGCTCGTTGTGCTTGTTGCCCATAGTGCCTCCACTAGGTGCTGCGGAATCTCCGCCGCTATTCATACAATGCCAGACCTCCAAACCTACTATGGAGCGGCGTGCGCCGCTGTGCGCGCGTTGCGGCGCGCCGCTTGTCGCTGTTGTTGTGAATCTCTCGCGCATACACATAGGGCATAACACATAACGCCTAACACATAAGCCATAACACATAAGCCATAACAAAGAAGCGGCGACACCCCCGAAGGGATGCCGCCGCTTGTTGTTGCCGCCTGTTGTTAGCGCGCCAGTTCTACCGCTTCTGCGAGGCGTGCCATCGCCGCGCCTTCATCGTAGAACTCCTCGCGCCCAAAGATTTCCGCGCCGCCCTGCGGTGTCGTTGTGTCTACCGATAGTTTCTCAAACACTCCAACCTCAACGAGAATCTCAACATCGCCCTTCTCCTGCGCGGTTTCCTGCCGCGTGTATCGTGCGAAGGTTGTCGTGCCGCCGTTTGTGTGAATCTGATACCAAGTGTTTCGCTTCATCGTGTTGCTCCTTTCGCTATGGGGTCGCGGGGCGACAACGCCGCCCCGCTCCCCGACTACCTGCTCTGTGGCTCGTAGGTGTCCATCCACTCGCCGCAAAGTTTCGTGCGCTCTACCGCCTCTGCGCCCTTCGCAGTCCTGCTGCTCGTTTCTGGGTCGTTAGTCCACGCGCGAACCTGCGCGATGGTTAGTCCATCGGCGATGGTTTCGCTTGGATACCGCCCCGACGCAAACACGCGAACGATTCGGAATAGCGTTTCCATCCTGTACCCCTTTCGCTATGGGATCGGGGGGCGGCAACGCCGCCCCCCTTCCCGTGTTATCGCCCCGCTAGGGAAGCGATTGCCGCCGCGCCTTCGGCGCAATCCTCGCAGACTGGAATCTTTACGCCTTCTGGCGAGCCATCGTGGATTCGGATGAAAGTTTCCGCATCCTCTTCGCATCCGTTTAGGAAGTACTCATCGGCGAGGCAACCAGTACCATCCTCAATGTGTCCCTGTCCCTTGATGTAGGGCATCTTGTTTCTCCTTCTTTGTGAGAAGCGTCTGCCTCTCTATCTCTACAATGCCAGACTCTCAAACCTACTATGGAGCGGCGGAGCCGAAGCCCCGCCGCCGATCCCTTACTTTGCGTATCGCCTACGCTTCATCTCCTCGCGGAAGCGTGCCATCGCCTCGCGCTTTGTGAATCCGTAATAAGTAATGGATTCCGTATAACCTTGATGAATAGCAGACACAACCCACGCGCCGTTGTGCCATACGCGCGATGCCGTAATCGTCATAACAACCTCCTAGTGTTGGCGGCGGAGCCGAAGCCCCGCCGCCGTTGTTGGGCGGATGCGCCGCCTACGCGTTGTTGCGTTGGCGAACTTCTTCCGCCGCGATAGCGATGAGAGAGTCTACGAGGTACAAGCGAATCTGCTCAACCGCGAGCAGCCGCTTCTCCACGCAACCCTTCACATCGCACGATGCGATTTCGGCGCACGAGCCTTCTGGCTCGTTGTACACAATCGCCTTGGCGATGCCGATGATCGCCGCCTCAATCTGGTGAGGCTCCAACGGGTGATTCTTGCCGTATTGCATACGACCTCCTCAATGTGCGAGCGGTATCGCCGCTCCCGATGAATACACTATGCCAGACACTCAAACCTACTATGGAGCAGGCAACGCAACGAGATACGCAACGCAACGGCGCGCAAACAACAACGAAGAATCTGCGCGCGAGCGCATATGCCTATATGCGTAAGTCATAACCCATAACGCGTAAGGCATAACAAATAACAAAGGGGGGCAACCGCCGAAGCGGTCGCCCCCCTTTTATCTATTCGCTCAACGAAGCCAAGACCACAAGGATCAGCATCGTTGCGATGATTACTTCCACTTATCTCGCCGCGCCTCGGCGATCTCACGCTTGCGGTCATCAGCGCGCTTCTCACGGCGATGCTTCTCGCAGCAATCACCATCAGCAGCAGGTCGCTTCGTCCAACGGACGGAGTGCTCTGGGATGGCGATCTTCTCAACATTTCTCCGATTCATACACCCTCCTATGTGGCTCGCGGCGGCGGAGCCGAAGCCCCGCCGCCGTCCGCCGATTGTTTAGGCGACGACTTCTGTCGCCGACTCCGCTAGTTCCAGAACATCGCTCTGGTCTGCGTTGTCCTCCAACGCGCTGCGAATCTTGGCGATGATTGCCGTCAGTCGCTCGTTCTCGGCGACCACCTCGGCGACCATCTCCTCAACCGAGTCCAGAACTTCCTGAACCTCATCGGCGTAGGATTCAGCAGAACCCGCCGAATCACTTGCCGAGTCAGCGTAGGACTGCGCGTCCTGTGCCTCGGATGCGGCATCCTGCGCCGCTGACGATGCGCGCTCCGCGCTGCGGCGTGCCTCCGCTAGGATGTCCGTGAGTTTCTGTGTGTCGGTCATAAGACCTCCTCACTTGGGAAGTGATCACAGCACCTCCTCTACTTCATACAATGCCAGACCCTGAAACCTACTATGGAGCAGCCTCGCCCACGGATCGCTGCGACTCTAACAACGACGAGCCACGGCAATGCGACGCGTGTTGATAAGTTTGTATGCGTATATGGATAACTCATAACCCATAACACATAACGCATAGCCCATAAACGCAATGAGGGGGAGCAAGAGCCGAAGCCCTCACTCCCCCTCATCACTCCGCGACTAGCGCGAGGTCGCCCCCGCGTACGCCGCGTCGCCCTTCACCCACACGGCGAAGGTCATCGCGTCAGCATCGCGCACCCAGAAACTAATCCCCTGCGCGAAGAGGTTAGAGGTCGGGTCAGCGATGACCGTCACCTCACACGGTAGCGTGCCATCTTCGCACGCTGCCTGAATCTTCACGCCGAGGTCTTGCCCCTCAGTTCGCTCGCCCCAGAGTAGAAGATCCTCTTCTACCTCAGTCCACCCGTTCACGAAGACCGTATCGTAATGACCGCGCCACGCTGACGATGCGCGCCACTCACGCTTCCAGTTGGAAGCGTCAACAGGCTCGCCGTACTCAGGATCAAGTGCCACGAGATCGCCCAAGATGATTTTGCTCACCTCGCCAATCGGCGTGAACAGCGTGATCATTGAGGCGTGCTCAGTATCGGACTGCCAACACGCGGAGCAAATCTGATCTTCCAAGATGTTGGAATACTCAGCGTAGTCCGACTCAATCTCTTCGCCACAGCGCGGTGCTGCGCAGATCACTTTATCGCTCTTCATTAGACCTCCTCTGCTGCGGGGAACTTCCCCGATGTATGTACTATGCCACGCCGCCAAACCTACTATGGAGCAATCTTCCGCAGCAGCCGATTCGCCCCGCAGACCTGAATCCAACAGCAAGTTGGTAGCGCGCGTATACACATATAGGCATAACCCATAACACATAACGCATAACAAATAACAAGAGGGCGACAGAGCCGAAGCCCTGCCGCCCTCTTGTTGTGCCTACGCCGCTCCGACGAGGCTTGGCTCCTTGACGAGAATCTTCGTGTGCTCGTCTGGCGGCAACACTACTTCTAGTCCGTGCTTGCGGAAGAAGTGCTGCGCGATGCTTGGCATATCCTTACCCGACCAACCGATATAAACATCGGTCGCACCCCTAATGTGATCTTGGTCGTGGTAGAAGATGAACATCGGATCGTCGTAGAACGCCTCGTCGTAGTCGTTGCCCGACTCGTCAGCAATCGCCTTCTGATCCGCCTTGTACTCTTCCCAGAGTTCGTAGCCTTGTGCCGCCGAGCAGGTGGTACAGCACCACCGACTCGCCTGCGTATGACCAAGCACGAACGCGACGGAAGATGAATCAATCTCCTTCATCGCTGCGTTCACCTTTGCCCAGAATCCTTTGCCGCTCATAGAGCCACCTCCTCGGCTACTCGCCACGAATCTGCTTGCGCGGCATCTGCCGCAGTCCAAGCCTCCTCCTTACACGCCTCGCACACCATTGCGACATCCTCGCCGTTCACCACCACATCGTCAGAACCACAGATTCGGCACATCTCGCACCTCCTTGCTATGCGGAACATCTCCGCTACTTCTACATAATGCCACCCCGCCAAACCTACTATGGAACAGACAACGCAAACACCCGCCGCTGACCGAAGCCAACGACGGGTGATCGTTTCGCGTGTATCCGTTATATGTATATACACATAACGCATAACCCATAACCACTAACTCTCCTGCGGGTGCTCGCAGTTCTCTGACTGCTCCAACTCGTAGCACGCGTTATCCCGAACGGGATTGTCTACACACTCGCAGACAATCTCCGTTCGTTCGCACTCATCGCACCAAACCTTCGTGCTCATAGGACTCCCGTTCCGCCGCAGCCGCAGATGCCATCTTCGCAACTCGCGCCTTCCGAAAGAAGTAAGGCGCACCCGTGCTTCTCAGCGCGGTGCTCCTCGCACGATTCGCAGTAGGCGTATGGAATACCAGAAGCATTGTTGTCTGCGATGAACGCTGCCTGACCATCAACGCAGAAGTCGCACATCATTGACTCCGTTGGCTTGCTCATTGCTCCTCCTTCCGCGTCGGGGAGAGGCTCGCGCCTCTCCCCTTCGCACTAATCCTCGTCTGGCTCGCCGCCGACGAACGCCGCCAAGTAGAGGGACTGAATCACCACCCAAGCAGGAACTTGCGAACCATACTTGCGGTGCTCCGCGCCCTCTGGCATCTCCACCATCTCGTCTGACTCACCCGCTTCCGCAAGTGCGAGTGCCGCCTTCGCAGGGGCAATCATCATCAGCGGGACTGGCGGGTAGCAGTTCGTCGTGAAGTGCCAATGAAGTTTCGTGTCCAAGTCCAACTCCGTATCCGCGATACCGAGTGCCGTTGCGTATCCCATACGAACCTCCTTCGCTACTCGTCAGGGAATCTCCCTGACTACTTCATAATGCCAGAGTCTAAAACCTACTATGGAGCAGCGGGGGGAGGCGCAACCCTCCCCCCTCATCATCAGGCGAACGACTCGCCTGCGATGATGATCTCCTGAACGCGCCCTGCGTTCACCGAGCGATGCGCGTGTCGCTTGCCGCGCAACTCGCACGACGCACCCTCTTTGCCAGAGTACGGACACGCCGTAGCGAAGCCGTATTCCTCTGGCGCACCACCGACGATGCTGAACGACAACCCACCATCTTTGCCAATGTGGAAGCCGTCTACGCCGTAGTGCTTGTCCAACTGACCGACAATCTGAACGACGCTGATTGTCCACCCGCGCTCATCGGTGCGAGTGCTCAATGTCTTGACCATCGGGATCGCCGCCTTCGCGTCAGGTGCGACGCTTGCCGCCGCCTTTGCGATGCGCCGCGCCATCTCGGCGGGACTGACTGGTGCGGTTTCCGTGATGACCTTGACGAAGCGACCCTTCGCCGAGCGCATCACCTTGACCACTTGTTCGTGCTCCATCTGAACCTCCTTGCTACGCAGGGAACCTCCCTGACTTCTCTACAATGCCAGAGTCGCAAACCTACTATGGAGCGAGAAGCCGATGCCATCTGTATGGCACGAGGATTGCCATCTGTATGGCACGAGTGCCAAGTGTGTGGCACAACTCTCGCGCGCTATTACGCATTAGGCATAACCCATAACACATAACACATAAGTCATAACGCATAAGGCATAACCAATAACAAATAAAAAGGGGAGCCGCACCAGACACCACATCTGGTACGACTCCCCAAGCCTATCGCGGCTGTGACGCTTATCCCATTTCTGAGGCGGTCATTGGGCTTTCGCTTGTCCGCTGCTGACTGAGCCCCCTCTGGTTAGGAGTCCGACCAATCAGTCCTTATCGTCGCGGGTAGTTCTTCGTCTACCAACTAGCCGCCCTGCACGCGGCACGGATACACAGGATTACTCAGCGAGAGTTCGTGCAATCTTCACGCGGTTGATTGCCGCCGTGAGTTCATCATACTCCTCTTCGCCGAAGACCTCAATCAACTTGTTCACGCTGTCCGCTTGCATCTTCTCAAAGACAAAGATCGCTGCACCTGCATCGCTCTTGCCTTCGTAGAAGCGAGCGAAGGTTGTGACCGCTCCGTTCGTGTGAATCTGATACCAAGTGTTCGCTTGTTCTCCGTACATCTTGTTCTCCTTTCTTGCGAGGGGAGCGGCGAGTGCCGCCCCCCTCGTAGTTTACTTCGCCGCTGTGAGGTCAGCGAGTTGCTGACTCAGGTCGCGGTAATCGTACTTGCCATCTTCGTTGAACAACTTGTCCACGAAGGGGCGAATCTCGTCTGAGATGTCCTTGAACTTCGTCGGCTCACCGATGTCGCTCAACGCCTCAGCCCAACCCGCTGGCAGGTCGCTCTCCTCGTAGTAGTCGCCGATGACTGCTACGCGGTCGCCGTGCCAACGCCCCTTGAACACGCCGTTCGTGAACTCAGGGAAGTCCGAGTTGTCGTTTGCCCAGTCGCCGCCGCCGCGCGCCTCCTTGTAGGCACAGAGCACATACAGGATGTCGGCAAGCGAACCGCCGCCGTACCCTGAGTGCTCACGCTGCTTCGCGCCGAAGCCGAGGTCGTGCGGATTCACAACCTCCAACTTGTCTAGATTGAAGAGTGAGTGATACTGACCCATCGTCTACCTCCTTACGCTGTGGCTACGAGTTGCGAGTCAAACGACCCGCTTCGTGCCGAGAACATTGCCCAAAGGTCGCGCGCTTCCTGCTCGCTCAATGGGCGAGCCGCAAGACCTTCCGTGTTGGCGAACAGAACGACATCACCTTTGACATCGTGGCTGCTGCCGTTTGAGAACATCCGAAGCAGCGTTGCCCACTCGTTCACAACGCACCACGGCTTGAACTCCCGAACGGAGTCCGCAACCATCACCCACTTCACACCGCGCATTGAGCCAACCCCAATGATGTCGGTGTAGTCCGCGCCGATGGTCTTGTTGATTGCCTCGTACGAACCTTCGCTAAACGGCACTAGTTCGGCACGAGTGTGCTCTGCCCGAATCACGATTGCGAACCCCATACGAACCTCCTATCTCTCAACCCGAAGCAGCCAACCAAACAGCAGCATCAGGAGGATTGCTAAGGTCGTGTCGTTCATAGACACCTCCTCTGTCGGAACTTCCGACTCACTTACAATGCCAGACTTCTAAACCTACTATGGAGCAGGCTCAGGGGCAGCGGCAAGGAGGGGTCAGCCGAGACCAACCCAACCCTGCCGTGCCCTTGCGTATATGTCATTAGGCATAACCCATAACGCATAACGCATAACCAATAACTAGTTCGCTTTGCGCTTCCAATAACCCACAGCAGCGCGAACCGCCGTGCCGCTCTGCGCGCCAATCTTCACGGCAACATCGTCGTAGGACATCCCACCACTCAACATCAACACAATCTTCTCGTGTTCGTATCGGGATGGTCGCCCTGCTTTCGGTTGACCGAGACCGTTGCGCTTTGCGAATTGCGAGACCCATTGGCGAGACACGCCGAACTCGTCGGCAATGTCTCGCTGTCTGGTTCCACTCTTTAACTTGCCGATGACGACTGACTCGTCAAGGACAACCTTCTTGCCCATCACAGAGCACCGACAGTCTTCTGTGCCACCGTGTGCGTCTCGTAGTCTGGTTCCCTGTCGAGGTTGTACACATAGACCGAAGCCTCTGCCTCTGGGTCTGCTGCGTACACCGCCTCGACGATCTTCTCGCCGAAGCGATCAGACAGAACATCCCACGCGACTGACAACGACTTCGTGTAGACATCGAACGAGTAGGTTGGATAGTCATCCCACGCGCTCGTGTCTGCGAAGGTGTAATCAGAACCGAACATCGCGTTCTTATCTGATGTTGCGTCTGGAAGCCCAGTCCCGAGAAGCGCAAGGTGTACGGCAGAGACCACCGCATCCTTCTTCTCGTGACTGACTCCCTTGACCGTAATGTTCACTTCTACTGATGCGCTCACTTGCTCACCTCCTCTTCGCTACACGCGCAGTCAAACTTCGGATTGAAGCAATGACTACACGGATGTTCGTCTGTTTTGTGTACGGAGAGAATCCCTCCACACATCGACGACATTGGATTGAAGCACCACCCCTGTTGCGCTGCTGCCCTGTCGGACATAAACGGCGGATGGAACTCGCACTCACACGGAGCGCAGTCCAAGCAGTACAAGGAGTAGCCCTCTGGAACTCCATCCTTGTACTGATTGAAATCAAGCAGGTCGAACCGCGTATTCGGTTCGCCGTTCCAAGTACCGACGACCTTCTCGTCGTCGTAGAACACCATCGTGCCGCAGTCGCAGCACTTGTCCATCTGTCCGCTCATACAACCTCCTCTTCCTTCTCCTCTGGCAAGCAACCATCGCAGTACGGATTGCCGTTCATCGTCAGCACGCCGTCTGCTGTTGCCCAAATCACATCGTCTTCGGTGAGGTCGGTGTCGCACTCGTGGCACGAGTACTCCTTCTCCTCATCCTCTTCGACATCCTCTTCCTCTTCGTCGGGAACGAAGACCACTTCGAGACGCTCAATGCGACCCTCGTGGTTGTAGTGCGCGTAAACTGGATACTGACCATCGCCGTAGCCGCTGCTCACCGCTACCGCGCTGCCGTTGCCCAACTCACCCGCGCTGTTATCCGAGAGCGTCGCAGCGCAAGCACCGCTGTACGAGTACTCAAACTCGTTCGCGGTCTTCTGTGCCTCGACCTCTCCCTCTACCCACTCGAAGCCGTCAGACGACTTCTTGCCGTAGTCGCTGAGATAGCAAGGGTCGCCGACCATCACCATCCCCGCATCAACACCGACTCGCCCGACGAGCCACTTGCCGTTCTTGCGATCTGCCATTTGTGTGCCTCCTTCCAACTACGAGGGAACGCCCCTCACTCAACTACAATGCCACACCCTGAAACCTACTATGGAGCAAGAAGAAAGGGGGGAGCCAAGCCGAAGCCTGACTCCCCCCTTGTTCTTATGTGATCTTCTAGCGCGTTATGGATTAGGCATAACCCATAACCCATAACCGATAACTCAACCCCCGACGATGCCGCCGAAGTGCTCATCGCAGAACGCTTCCATCGCGTTCGCGGGAACCTTGTCGTAGTCGCGCTCATAACCACGCGACCCATCTGCCTCTGCGATGTACGCCTCGTCTGGCAACGAATCGCCAAACTCGTAGTCATCACGCGAGACCTCTTCGCCGTTGAGGTAGACCACCTGACCTGCGTACCCCATACCGCCTTCGCAATAGCGATGCGTAATGGAGAGCGTTGGAAACTGCTTTGCGAGAGCAGCGACCACAGGCTCGGCAGGCGACCACGCCGTGTCGAAGTTGTACGAGGTATCACCCTCGATTGTCTGATCGTTGTCTACTCGGTCGTGCCACACTTCCGCCGCGTTCCACTTGGCTCCCCAGTTCTTCACATTCCAGTTGTACCACCAGTCTGGGTGTGAAGAAATCTTCGGAGCGTCGCACTTTGGGCAGACTTCCGAGCCGCCAAACATCTTCTCCACTACAACTTCGATTGTGCCGTTGTCGAGATTCTTCTTCACGACTGGGAGACCATCGACAGCCCAGTAGCCTTCCTGTGGCTCAAAGCCGTGTTCCTTCTCGTACTCGTGTCCCTCGGCTCCCTTCACCATTTCTTTGGTGATGACAAACTCTGGGTGGCAACCGCAAAGGAAATCATTCTGACTCTCGTTGGCTGCGTAGAACTTGTTCTCTGGGACTGGGACAATCTTGGAGAAGTCGAACCCATCGTCTTCACCCTTGACTGCCTCGATTAGCCTGACGATCTCTGCCTCGTTGCCTGTAATGTCTAGTTGATTCGCGCACCAGTTAGGCATTTGCTTCCTCCTTCCAAACTGCGGGACATCCCCGCTACTTCTCTACAATGCCATAGCCTCAAACCTACTATGGAGCACTCTATACATTATGTAATGTTCGCCAAAGAGCAATGCGCCGAGAAGCCCGTAGGCAACCCGACGCATACTCTTTATGCATGATGCATAACGCATAACACATTAG